>ERZ772957.988-NODE-988-length-19883-cov-39.067833_pt1 | contig 19883 bp, 9 predicted proteins | sample MGYA00580682_ERZ772957 | MGnify/ENA primary metagenome ERZ772957 (study PRJEB29015, sample SAMEA2737921) | human oral metagenome | biome: human oral; feature: human-associated habitat; material: dental | place: China | collected 2025 ...
ACCTGGGGCGCGACCAGGTGCGCACCGACCTGCGCGGGGCGGGGGACTGCTCGCGCCAGGTCAACAACTACGCCCTGAACAACGGGGTCGAGACCTCCCACCTGCTGTGCTGCGAGGTGCTGACCCCGGGCGGCAACTGGTCCTCCTACCCGGCTCACAAGCACGACCGCAGGGGCGCCGACGAGCGCGAGCTCGAGGAGATCTACTACTTCGAGATCGCCTCCTCGCCCGCGGGCGACCCCGGCTTCGGCCTCCATCGCACCTACGCCTCCGATCCCGATCGGCCGATCGACCTGTGCGTGGAGATTCGCGACGGCGACGTCGCGCTCGTGCCCCATGGCTACCACGGCCCCTGCGTGGCCGCCCCCGGATACGACATGTACTACCTCAACGTGATGGCCGGCCCGGACGAGGACCTCGTGTGGCTCGCCCCCGATGATCCCGCCCACCACTGGATCCGCGATACCTGGGAGGGCCAGGACGTCGATCCCCGACTGCCGATGACCTGCTGAATCCTCTGACAGCGGCCGACGTCCGCTGACGATCCGCCGGTCATCCACCGATCCACCGCGCCCCACCGCCAACACCACCAGAGAAGAGCACATACCGTGAGCAATGAAGCCTACGCGGGAACCATCCGCCTGACGGTCGCCCAGGCGACCATCCGCTTCCTGACCAACCAGTACTCCGAGCGCGACGGCGTCGAGCACCGCCTCATCGAGGGCGCCCTGGGCATCTTCGGGCACGGCAACGTCGCCGGCATCGGCCAGGCGCTGCTGCAGAACGAGATCGCCCCCGACCCGGGCGAGGGCGAGATGCCCTACATCATGCCCCGCAACGAGCAGGGCGCCGTCCACGCCGCCGCGGCCTTCGCCAAGGTCCGCAACCGGATGTCGACGTACATGGTCACCGCCTCCATCGGCCCCGGCTCGCTCAACATGGTCACCGGCGCCGCCCTGGCCACCACCAACCGGGTCCCGGTCCTGCTGTTCCCCTCCGACCAGTTCGCCACCCGCGTGCCCGACCCGGTCCTCCAGCAGCTGGAGGACCCCACCAGTCTCGACGTCACGGTCAACGACTGCTTCCGCCCCGTGGCCCGCTTCTTCGACCGGATCAACCGCCCCGAGCAGCTCATCCCCTCGCTGCTGAGCGCCATGCGGGTGCTCACCGACCCCGCCGAGACCGGAGCCGTCGTCCTGGCCATGCCCCAGGACGTCCAGGCCGAGGCCCACGACTGGCCGGTCGAGCTGTTCCGCAAGCGCGTGTGGCGCGTGCGCCGGCCGGTGCCCGAGCCCGCCGCCCTTGAGCGCGCCGTCGCCCTCATCAAGGCGGCCGAGCGCCCCCTGATCATCTCCGGGGGCGGCACCATCTACTCCGAGGCCAGCGAGGAGCTGCGCGCCCTGGCCGCCGCCACCGGCATCCCGGTGGCCGACACCCAGGCGGGCAAGGGCGCCATCAACTACGACCACCCCTGCGCCGTCGGGGCGGTGGGCTCCACCGGCGGGGACTCGGGCAACCACCTCGCCGACAAGGCCGACCTGGTCATCGGCGTGGGCACCCGGTACTCGGACTTCACCACCGCCTCCAAGACCCAGTTCAAGAACCCGGGGGTGCGCTTCGTCAATATCAATATCACGCCCTTCGACGCCGCCAAGCAGAGCGCCGAGATGGTCGTGGCCGACGCCCGCGAGGCCCTGACCGCGCTGACCGCGGCCCTGGAGGGCTACCGCGTCAGCGAGGACTACTCCCGCGAGATCGCCGCCGAGCGCGAGTCCTGGCTCGCCAGGACCGAGCACTGCTACCACCTGGGCCACGGGCCGCTGCCCGCCCAGACGGAGGTCTTCGGCGCGCTCAACGAGCTCATGGGCGAGGAGGACATCGTCATCAACGCCGCGGGCTCCATGCCCGGCGACCTGCAGGCCCTGTGGCAGGCCAGGACGCCCGTGCAGTACCACGTGGAGTACGCCTTCTCCTGCATGGGCTACGAGATCCCGGCCGGCCTGGGCTGCAAGCTCGCCCGCCCCGAGTCCGAGGTCGTCTCCATCGTCGGGGACGGCACCTACCAGATGCTCCCCATGGAGCTGGCCACGGTCGTCCAGGAGAACATCAAGGTCATCTACGTGCTGCTGCAGAACTACGGCTTCTGCTCCATCGGGTCGCTGTCGGAGTCCCGGGGCTCGCAGCGCTTCGGCACCAAGTACCGCCAGCGCGGCGGCGGGTCCCACCTGGAGGACGCCGAGACGGTCCGGGGCGTGGACATCGCCGCCAACGCCGAGTCCTGGGGGCTGAAGGTCTACCGGGTGTCCACGATCGAGGAGTTCAAGGAGGCCTACGCCCGGGCCCACGCGGGCGAGGAGGCCGCCATGATCCACATCGAGACCGACCTGTACGGCCCCAACCCGCCGTCCTCCTCCTGGTGGGACGTGGCGGTCTCGGGTGTCTCCCGCCTGGAGTCGACGCAGCAGGCCTACGAGCGCTACCTGGAGGACAGGAAGCCGCAGCGCCACTACCTGTGAGCGTCGGCGCCCCCTGTGCCCACGGGGCTCGAGTGGCTGGGTGCTGCCCAAGGGTGAGGGAGCGATGGCGACGAGGGCCTGGGAGTCAGGTAGAGTTGCGTGAGCGCTAGGCGTTGCTGCTGAGCGCGCCGAGCGTGGGAATGGGGTGAAAGCGTGGCGTCCACGGCTGGCGTCCAGGTGGTTGCGACGGTCCCCGTGCCGTACAGGCTGTCCTTCGTGGTGGGGGGCCTCCTGTCCGCCGAGGCGACGATCGCCGTTCCCCTCTACCTGAGGCTCCATGACTGGACTGCAGTCCGCGCAGCACTCGCTGAGGACAACCTGCTGCACGCGCGTACGCGCGCCACCGGGGTCCGCCTCGCCAGGGAGGTGGTGCAGAGGATGTCGACGCTCGGCGACGCCGAGCTCTGCTACCTGGCAACGGCCCTCTCGCCGGACCGCAGGCACCTGATGTGGGCGGCTGCCTGTCGTCACTACGAGATCGTTGCTGACTTCGCCCATGAGGTCCTGAGGGGCAGCTATCTGCGTGGCATCCATGCGCTGTCTGCCGAGGACTTCGAGCGCTTTTGGGACGCGAAGGCCCTGTGGCACAGCGAGCTGGAGGCGACCAAGCCGTCCACCCGCGCCAAGATTCGCACCAACCTTTTCCTCGCGATGCGTCAGGCTGGCCTGCTGGAGGAGGGAGGCATCGTCGCGCCCCTGCTCTCGTGCGAAGTCCGTCTGCTCCTGGACCAGCGCGCCCCGAGTGACCTGCGCTTCTTCCCGGTCAGGAGCAGCCTGTGAGCAGCCGAGACCTCGTCGCTGAGGAGCGCCACGTCCTGGCGGTCCTGTCTTCCGAGCGCTTCCTTAGGATGGAGGGCCTGGGCAACGAGCTCCCTTTCTTCATCTGGGCCTACCCGCCCCAGCAGGAGCTTGAGGTCCAGGAGGCCACCGGGCGCATCCTCTCCGTCCTGCGCTCCGAGCATGGCCTGAACGTGCTCGCCGTGGACCTCTTCGATCTCTCCATCACTCTGTTGGAGGAGCGGGGACGGAGCGTGCTTGACCGCCTGGAGGCCGTGGAGCCCACCCGCAGCAGGTCGGACTTCCGCCGCGACCTGCAGCGGATGCTCGACCCCGAGAAGCACATCGTTCCCGCCATCAAGCAGCAGATCGACGTCGAGGCGGACCTGGACATCCTCGTACTGACCGGCGTTGGACGGGTCTTCCCCTTCGTCCGCTCACACAACATCCTCAACAACCTCCAGCGCGCTGCGTCCCGTATCCCGGTGCTCACGCTGTTCCCGGGGGAGTACCAGCAGGCGGCCGGCTCGGGCTCCTCCCTGGTGCTCTTCGACCGGCTGACGGATGACCAGTACTACCGCGCCAAGAACATCATGGAACAGGAGCCAGCATGAGCCCTGCGGCGATCGGCAGCCTCTTCACCAAGGAGGTCTCGCGCCCCATTGAGGGAGTCGTCAAGGCCGACGACACCGAGCACCTGTCCGTGGAGATCGACGAGTACGTCCTCACGGGGGAGACCGCCTCCGCGCTGTCGGACTTCCTGGAGGTCTACACGGCGCCGGTCTACGGAGGTGGCAATGGCGTGTGGATCTCGGGCTTCTTCGGCTCGGGTAAGTCGCACCTGCTGAAGATGCTCGCCCATCTGCTGGGGGATGTGCCCGGTGAGGGCGCCGTCAGGCGGCCGGCCGCTGAGGCCTTCGCGGCCAAGGCGCAGGGTGATGCCATGCTCGGCGGCCTGCTGGCCAGGGCGGGCCGGATTCCGGCGACCTCCCTGCTGTTCAACATCGATCAGAAGGCGCCGCTGATCGACAAGAACCAGACGGATGCCCTGCTGCAGGTGTTCGTCAAGGTCTTCAATGAGGCGCGCGGCTACTACTCGGGGGATCCCTCGGTCGCCCGTTTCGAACGCGACCTGGACCGCCGGGGCCTGCTGGGCGACTTCACGGCGGCCTTCGAGGACGCGGCCGGGGTGGCGTGGGAGCAGGGTCGGGAGGAGGGGATCCTTCAGGAGCACAATGTCACCCTGGCGTGGTCCCGGGTCACGGGGGAGGCGGGCACGCACAACATTCTCAGCCGCTATGAGGACCAGTACTCGCTGTCCATTGAGGATTTCGCGGATGAGGTCGCCCAGTGGCTGGCCGCCCAGGCCCCGGAGCACCGTCTGCTGTTCATGGTAGATGAGGTGGGGCAGTTCATCGGCTCGGACACCCGGCTCATGCTCAATCTGCAGACGATTGTGGAGACGCTGAGCACGAAGTGCGCGGGCCGGGCGTGGGTGTGTGTCACCAGCCAGGAGGACATGGATGGTGTCATCGGTGACCGCACCAGGACCCAGGGCAATGACTTCTCCAAGATCCAGGCGCGTTTCGCCACCCGCATGAAGCTGACGAGCCGTGATGTGGAGGAGGTGATCGAGAAGCGTCTGCTGGGCAAGAATGCCGACGGCGAGGCGGCTCTCGACCCCCTGTACTCGCGGCACCACGCGAGCTTCCGCACCCTCTTCGACTTCGTCGACGGCACGAAGACGTACCGCAGCTACGAGGGCAGGGAGGGCTTCATCCGGCGCTACCCCTTTGTCCCTTACCAGTTCCCCCTGTTCCAGGAGGCTCTGGTGGGCTTGTCCGACCACAATGTGTTCGAGGGGCGCCATGCCTCCGTGGGTGAGCGCTCGATGCTGGGCGTCGTCCAGAGCGTGGTCACGGATCTCGCCGGCAGCCCGGTGGGAACACTGGTGCCCTTCGACGCGATGTTCTCCGGTATCCGCCAGGCCGTGAAGTCTGCGGCCACCCGGAACATCACGACGGCGGAGACCCACCTGCAGCCCGGAGCGGTCAAGGAGGTCGCGGTCCGCCTGCTCAAGGCCCTGTTCCTCGTCAAGTACGTGAACGGCTTCCATGCCACGCCGCGTAATCTCACCATCCTGGTGCGCCGTGGCCTCGACGAGGATGCGGCCTCGTTGAGCGACCAGGTGACGCAGGCTCTGGACCTGCTGGAGCGCGAGACCTACGTCCAGCGCAACGGCTTGGCCTACGAGTACCTGACCAACGAGGAACAGGACGTCGAGCAGGAGATCAAGGGCACCGACGTCGACTCGGAGGACGTCTCTAGACTTCTGGCGGGCATCATCAAGGACGACATCACCAGGGTCTTGTCCGCGCGGCACGAACCCACGGGACGGGACTTCAAGTACGAGCTGCGTATCGACGAGTCCTCGTACAGCCGCCCCCATACATTGGCGGTGCACTACATCACGTCGGCGCTGGGCCAGCCCCGCGAGGTGGTTCTGAGCCAGTCCATGGGGCGTGACGAGCTGCGGGTTCTGCTTGCGGATGACAAGCGCATGTATCAGGACCTGAGGCTGTACGTACAGACCGATAAGTACGTGCGTCTGCGCAGCGGCTCCGAGCTCACTGAGACCCGTCGGCACATTCTTGAGGCCAAGAGCAGGCAGAACCAGGAACGACGCCGGGGGCTGGTGGCGCGGGTGGAGGAGGCCGTCGCCGGTGCCGAGCTCGTCATCGCCGGCGATCCTGTGACGGTCTCGGCCTCCGATCCTCGGCGTCGCATCGAGGAGGGGGTGCTGGCGCTTGTCACGCGCACGTTCACTCAGTTTCCGCTGCTCGGTGACCTCACCTACTCCGAGTCTGACGTCGCCCGCATCCTCGATGAGGGTCCGGCGTTGATGAGCCGGGAGGCCGACGCGCTCCAGCCGGCTGTGGAGGAGATAGCCTCGTGGCTGGTCAGGCAGCGTGGGCTTGGCGCGAGGACCACGGTGAGGCAGATCGTGACCCGCTTTGAGGACAAGCCCTACGGCTGGAGCCTCGCCGGAATCCTGTGCACGATCGCGCGTCTGGTGGCTTCGTCGCAGGTGACACTCACCCTGGACGGCCGTGAGGTCAAGCGCACCGAGGTTCCCAGCGTCCTGCGCAACCTGAAGAAGCACGAGTCGGTTCTCGCGGCCCCACAGCGTCAGTTCGATGCCGCCGCAGTGCACCGCCTACGTTCCTTCGCCCAGGAGTTCCTGGCCGAAGCCGTCCTGCCGGGTGACCCGCGGGACCTCATCGCTGCGGTCAAGGACCGCCTGGCCTCCGAGCAGCGTGAGCTGCGAATCCTGCAGGAGACCCGCTGTGCGCAGTACCCCTTCCGGAGCGTCCTGGACGAGCCGATCCACCTGCTGGGCGAGACACTGGGCCACCCTGCGGAGTGGTACCTCGACGAGCTGCCCTCCCGCGCGGATGCGCTGCTGGATACCAAGCAGGACGTCATCGACCCGGTAAAACACTTCGTCACGAGTTCCCGGGCGGGGATCTACGACGACGCCCGCCGCCTCCTGGACGACAGCCGAGACAGTCTTGCCTACCTGCCGGGGGATCTCTCCGGGGAGGTGAGGTCCATGCTCGACGACCCACGGATCTTCCGCGGGCACAGGAGCGCCCGACTGAAGAAGGCCTCCTCGGCGCTACGTGCCTGTCTTGACGCGAGGCTTGACGAGGAGCGCCGAGGTGCCGAGCAGGTGGTGCGCGAGAGGATGGAGGCGGTGCGGGCCAGCGCCGCCTGGGCCGAGACCGACGACGAGGCTCGCGCTAAGGCTGAGAACTGGGCTGCCGATGCCGTGAAGCGTGTTGCAGCCGCGTCCTCCGTGCCGGCGATCCGCCAGGCCGCAGCTGACTTCGACGAATCCGGGTACGCTGAGGTCCTCGCCGTTGTCGAGGCGGGTCGCAGGCCACGGGTCGTGCAGAGCGGCCCCTCCGCGCCGCCGACCCCGCAGATCGTCCCGATCCGTAGTCTTCCACGGCCACGCACCGGGCTCCTGCGGACCACAGCCGATGTCGACGTTTATGTCGAAGAGCTGCGCCACCTCCTCAATGAGGCCATCGAGTCCGGGAAGCAGGTGTCCCTGTGATGAACATACGCAAGTTCGAGTCCTTCGCGTCCGCGGCCCGGACCCTGCTCATCGCTCAGGTTGGTGCGCGCATGACCGCCGTTCTTTCTCCGACGTCGGCCGCTCGGGTGGAGGCGCCCACAGCTGTGCGAGCACTGGAAGCGCGTATCCGCGAACGGGGCGGAGGTGAGGAGGGCAGGCGCCATGTGGCCGAGGAGCAGGCCTACGTCTGGTTCAACCGGATCATCGCCCTGCGGTTCATGGACGCCAACGGCTACACGAGCCCGGTACTTGTCTCCCCAGACGCGGGCCGGACTGTGGGCCAGCCAGCGGTGCTTGCGGCCGCCAAACGGGGCGAGCTGGATCCGGAGGTCTTCAGGAACCCTGCTTCCGTGGAGCGGATCATAGGTCTGCTGGACGGGACGGTGTCGAGCCCGGACGCACAGGGTGAGGCCTACGGCTTGATCCTGGCGGCCTACTGCGCCCACTGGAACACAGGGATGCCTTTCATGTTTGCTCGCGAGGGCGACTACACGGGCCTACTCATGCCGACGGACATGCTGTCTCAGGACTCGGTGCGCGCCCGCGCGGTCGAGGTGCTGTCGGCGGAGGACTGCCGGGACGTGGAGGTCATCGGCTGGCTGTACCAGTTCTATATCTCGGAACGGAAGAACGAGGTCTTTGCAGCCTTCAGTAAGGGCCGGAAGGCGGGCGCGGACGAGATCCCCGCCGCCACCCAGCTCTTCACCCCGGACTGGATCGTCCGCTACCTCGTGCAGAACTCGGTGGGCCGGTTGTGGATGCTCAACCATCCTGAGTCACGGCTCGTGGAACAGATGGAGTACTACGTCGAGCCTGAGGATCGGGGCGACGACGTCCTGCGGATCAGCAAACCCGAGGAGCTGACTGTCATGGACCCGTGCTGCGGCTCCGGGCACATGCTCACCTACGCCTTCGACCTGCTGTACGCGATCTACGAGGAGGAGGGCTACGCCCCCTCCGAGATTCCGAGCCTCATCCTCACCCACAACCTGTATGGCACCGAGATCGACCCGCGGGCCGCGGCCTTGGCGACCTTCGCTCTCATGATGAAGGCGCGCTCACGCCAGAGGGGCTTCCTGCGGGCCCCGGTCCAGCCACGCATCTGCGTCGTCAAGCCGGTGGAGTTCACGGCGACCGAGCTCGACCAGCTGGCCGGTGTGGGGCATGGTGCTCAGGAGAGCAGGTTCTTCTGGCAGAGCTTCATGCACGCGGACGTCCTGGGATCTCTTATCCTCCCCGACGGCGAGGTGCTGGCCGAGGCGAGGAAGCGACTGGTGGCGCTGGAGGCCGACACGCTGGACGCGGCCGACACGCTGGAGCGGGCGCAGCGGGTGGTGACCCAGTCCGAGTACCTGGCGCGCACGTACACGGTGGTCGTGACGAACCCGCCCTACATGGGCGGCGGAAACATGGGCGATGTCCTGTCCCGGTGGGTGAAGAAGCACCATCCACAGGCCAAGGCGGATCTCTACGCCGCCTTCATCGAACGCTGCCTGGCCCTCGCCGACGGCGAGCACGGTCTGGTTGCCATGATCACCATGCAGTCGTGGATGTTCCTCACTTCCTTCGAGAAGTTGCGTCGCGCTCTCCTGCGTGAGGCGCCGCCTGCGACGATGCTGCATCTGGGGGAACGAGCCTTCGACTCGATTGGAGGCGAGGTCGTCTCGACGACGGCCTTCGTCCTGCAACCAGGGCGCGCGGCCGACGACCCCGGAACGTACCTCCGTCTCGTGCAGGGGAGATCAGAGGCGGCCAAGAAGGATCTGCTGGCTCGGACGCTCGCGGGTGACGATGAGTGGCTCTTCGAGATCACAGCACGCACGATGCTGGCCCTCCCTGGCGCACGGCTCGCCTACTGGCTGTCACCGGCGATGACGCGCGCCTTCACCCAGGGGCAGCCACTTGGGGAGATCGCGGCGCCGAAGGTCGGGCTTCAAACCGGGAACAATGATCGGTTCCTACGCCAGTGGTTCGAGGTCTCCCGTGACCGCTCCTGCTTCGACGCGACCTCCCGTGAAGCGGCCGCCGACAGCGGCGCCACGTGGTTCCCTCATCTCAAGGGAGGTGGGTTCCGCAAGTGGTGGGGAAATCAGGACTACGTCATCAACTGGGCGCACGATGGTGCGGAGCTGTGGGACTTCCGCCCGCGCTCCGTCATCCGCAACCCCGACTCCTACTTCAAGCCCGCCATCTCGTGGTCTAGAGTCACCTCAGAAGAAGCATCGTTTCGCATCAATGACGAGGGTTTTATTTCCAACGATGTTGCCCCCGTCCTCGTGTGCTCGCAAGTGGACGTACTTGCCCTCCTGAATTCTAGTGCTGCCCGAAAGATCATCGAGTTCTTGTCCCCGACTACGCATGTTGAGGTGGGGCAGGTTTCGGAATTTCCTGTGTTGACAGCGTTGGGTGCAGATTATGAGAATCGCACGCGGAAAGTGATGCGTAGAATTGACGTCTCGCGCTCTGACTGGTGTTACTACGAGACCTCGTGGGAGTTCCAGTCCTCGCCGCTTGTGCAGCGGGCGGAGCCTGGCGGGTCACTGGAGGACGCCCTGGAGCGCTGGTGGCATGACTCTGTCAACGTCGCACGCGAGGCCCAGGAGCTGGAGATAGAGAACAACCACCACTGGGCCCGCGTCTACGACCTTGAGGACGAGGTACCTGTCGACGTGCCGCTCAGCCGGGTCTCCCTCACCTCGAACCCCTGGTTCCGCTACGCCAAGACGAGCGCGAGCACGGAGGAGGACTACCGCACACTCTTCACCGCGGACGCCGTCCGGGACCTCATCTCCTACGGCGTGGGCTGCATCCTCGGCCGCTACAGCCTGGATGAGCCCGGCCTCATTCTCGCCGACCAGGGCTCGACCCTGGACCACTACCTGCGCAGCGTGCCAGAGCCGACCTTCCGACCGGATTCCGACGGCATCATCCCGGTGACAGACGGCGAGTGGTTCGAAGACGATATCGTCACCCGCTTCCGTGGCTTCCTGGCCGCCGCCTTCGGGCGAGAGCACCTAGAGGCAAATGTCCACTACATCGAGGACGTGCTCGACAAGTCCCTGCGCCAGTACTTCGTCAAGGACTTCTACCCCGACCACTGCAAGCGGTACTCGAACCGGCCGATCTACTGGATGTTCTCCTCTCGACCGGACTCCCGGGCCTCGTTCCGGGCCCTCATCTACCTCCACCGCTACACGCCGTCGATGCTGGGCGCGGTGCTTGGCGACTACCTGCGTGACTACGAGGCGAAGCTGCGCGCCGAGGCCTCCCGCCTGGAGCGCACCGGCGCGGCTGCGGACCAGAAGCGGGCGGACGCCCACCGCCGCGCACTGACCGAGTGCGAGGACTACGAGCGCGACGTCCTCTACCCCCTCGCCTCCCGGGGCCTGGAGATCGACCTCGATGACGGCGTCCTCATCAACTACCTCCGTTTCGGCCGAGCCCTGCAAAAAGTGGCCGCCATCGAGAAGAAGCGCTCTGGCGCCACCACCTGGACCTGGCCAAACCACCCCCTCGCTTACCAGGACGGCACCCGATGAGCCCAACGCGGATCCATAAGATCAAGAGCATCGAGAACTACCGCATCTTCCAGAAATGGGCACCGAGTAGCGCGGTCGAGTTCGCTCGCGTCAACCTCATCTACGGACAGAACGGCAGTGGCAAGAGCACGCTCGCAAACCTCCTGCTCGGCTGCGCTGCTCACGCAGCCGCCGAGCCCGAGGCGGGTGGCGGTAGTCAGGATGCGGCTAACACCGGTTTGCGTCTTCTTGGGACCGTGGGCGACGGGGCCTCGACCATCGAGATCGGCGTCGACGATTCCGAGTTCTGGCACCGAGTCAGAGTCTTCAACAAGGACTTCGTGCGACACAATCTCGCGTTCGGTGCCGACGGCGGTCCGCGGCCCCAGGCCCTGCTAACCATCGGAAAGATCAATGTCGACGCCGAGGCTGAGTTGGCTGAGTTGCGTCCCAAGCTGGACAAGGTGCGGTCTGAAATAGGTCCTGCCGAGACGGCGGCGACAAAGGCCGAGAAGTCAAAGAACGATCGCTTGACCGATATCGCAAGGGGTATTGGGGACAGTCTCACTGGAACGTCTCTCCCTGAGTATCAAGCTCGCAGTTATAGGCGCCCTAAAGTCGAGGAGTTGCTGGCGGATTTCGAGAAGGACTCGACCGTACTGGATGGTGCGTCATCGGATGTTGCGGTCGATATCAAGACTGCGACCAGCGTCCCGATGAAGCGTGTTGTCTTGCCGGAAAAAGACGTCTTACTCGAGGAGGGCGCTCTCAGGGAGGCGCGTTCGCTGCTGGGTAGCAGTATTCTCGACAACAATGTCATTGAAGAACTCAGGGGGCATCCTGGTCGGGCTCAGTGGGTGCAGGAGGGTCTTCACCTCCATGATGGTCTAAATGACTGCCTGTTCTGTGGTCAAGAGCTCACCTCGGAACGGCGTGCTGCGCTCAATGCTCATTTCGACGAGTCGTACAGGCGCCTTCAAGGACGGATTGATGTTCTCGTTGGCCGACTCGAGCGCTCAGTGGAGAATTCTGCCGACTACTTGTCTTCAACTCCTGCTGATGAGTCGGCCTACGAGGACCTGAGGGGGGAGCTCAAGCGGGCACGCCAGGCTTACCAGCAGGAACATACCGCCTACCAGCAGGGAATTGACGTGGTTGTGGCTGCGCTGAAGGAGAAGAAGAACAACCCTTTCAGTATTCCGGATCTTGACAGGGGGCTCGATCTCGTCGCCCCCGATGTAGCGGCACTCGAGAAGGTCGTTGCCGCCCACTCAAAGAAGATCGACAGCCACGACAAGGACGCGCGCGCGGCCGCGCGCCGAGTCGAGTTGTATCACGTCAAGAACTTCGTCGATGAGTACAAGCGTCTTAAGAAAGATCATGCGGACAAGGAGCGAGTCCGCAATGACCTGAAAGAGGAGGAGAGGCGCCTCAGCAAAAGAGTAAGCGAGCTGGAGAACATTGACGGCGATCCGGTTCCGGGCGCGGATGAGCTGACCGACTATGTTGCGAGACTCCTGGGGCGGAATGAGCTCAGATTCAGTGCGTCGGACGAGGGGAAGCATTACATCATTGAACGCAACGGTGCTCCCGCGTCGAACCTCAGCGAGGGTGAGCAGACCGCCATTGCCCTCCTGTACTTCCTTGTGAGCGTCAGAAAGGACAAGGTCCAGGGGGATCCGCCGATCGTCGTCATCGACGACCCAGTTTCCAGTCTTGACAATGAGATTCTGTTCGGAGTCTCCGCACACATGTGGTCCGAACTGGTCGAGAACGACTATGCAGACCAGGTCTTCCTCATGACTCACAATTTTGATCTCTTTCGTCATTGGCTGACTCAGCTCGAAGCGAGGCAGCGTCACGACGACTGCAACTACAAAGCCTACGAGATGCGTCCGGAGCATGTTCGACGAGGGCGAGAGCTATACGTTCGGCGTCCTGTTCTCTGTCGCTGGGAGACAGATAAAGAGCGTGCCAAGGTGTTGCGATCTGAGTATCACTTCCTCTTCTCGCGGGTAGCCCACGCGGTCGTTGACAGGCATGGTGAGGAGAGCATTGCGGACCAAATGAACGAACTGGCGCTCATGCCCAACGCCGCCAGACGCATGCTGGAGGCGTTCTTGAGCTTCAGGTGCCCTGGAAAGGTGGGATCGTTCCATGTCGCGTTGCAAGAACTCATGTGCAGAGATCATCACTTGGATGGCGGTGTCCGGACGCGCGTCGAGAGATACCTCCACGCTTACTCTCATTTTGACGGCGGCGATATTTCGCAACCGCTCAAGCTGACCGAAACCACGACCGTTCTCCGCTCACTGTTTCAGCTCATGCGCCACGTCGATCCCGAACATGTGTCCGCGATGTGTACGGCTCTCGACATCGATGAACGCGAACTCCTAGGTGGTTCTGTGTCCGCATCGTCGGAAGGTACTGTCACATGACCGGCTACCTTATCCTCGGACAGGACGGGCGGGTCGTTGACCGGGAGGGCAAGACCCTGGAGCTCAAGCGGGACCTCAGCTCGCCCGCAGGCCCGCTGCGGACCATCACGGCCTTTGCCAACTCGGCGGGCGGACGCCTCGTCGTCGGTGTCGAGGACGACGGCACTGTCGTCGGCGTTGCTGACCCCCTCGCTGAGGAGGAGCGCGTCGCCAGCCTCATCAGCGATCACATCTCACCGCAGCTGGTCCCCGCCATCGATCTGATGACCCTCGGAGACAAGACCGTCCTCGTCGTCGACGTTCCCCTCAGTACCCGGCGCCCCCACTACATCACCCGGCAAGGCCCAGAGGCAGGTGTCTATGTGCGTCTTGGCTCCACCACCCGTCAAGCGGACCCGGCACTGGTCGCAGAGCTCGAACGCAACGCGCGGGGCGTCGCCTTCGAGGACCTGCCCGAGCCCCGTGCCGACCTCGCAGACCTTGACCTCGCTGTCCTGTCCGACATGCGTGGTCGGCCCACCGACGTCGACGACCTGCTCGCGCTCGGACTCGCAGCGCGGCAAGGAGACCGGGTTGTTCCCACGAACGCGGGAATCCTCGCCGCCTGCCCGGACCCTACCCGCTTCCTGCCCTCGGCCTGGATCCAGTGCGGACGCCTGCGCGGCCCGCATGGCACCGACATCTTCGATCAGACTGAGATTCATGGTCCCCTTCCGCTGGCCGTTGATCAGGCCATGGGCTTCCTCCTCAAGCACGCCTACAAGACTGCCGTCTTCGGTCAGGTTCGCCGCCGCGACGTCTACTCCATCCCCGTCGAGCCGGTCCGCGAGGTCATTGTCAACGCTCTGGTCCACGCCTCCTACGCCGAGAGGGGCACGCCCATCCGGATCGGCTTCTACGACGACCGCATCCAGGTGGACAGCCCAGGCTTGCTGCTTCCCGGTATGACCGTGGAGACGATGCGTCGGGTATCCCGGCTCCGCAACCCGGCCCTGGCCCGGGTCTTCCGTGAGGCCGGGATTATGGAGCAGTGGGGCACCGGTATCCAGCGGGTCTTCGAACAGGTTGCCAAGGCGGGTCTCCCCGAGCCCGTCATCGAGGAGGTCCAGGACCGGGTGCGGGTGACGATCTACGTGCCTGGCCACGGCCCGGGCCAGGTGGGTGAGCAAGTGAGCAAGTCAAGTGAGCAAGTGAGCAAGTCGAGTGAGCAAGTCATGGCGGTCCTCACCGCCGCTGACACTCCCCGATCTCGTTCCGAGCTGCTGGCCGCCATCGGGCTCGCCGACGCCTATGGGAACTACCGCCGCCATCTGCTCCCCCTCGTCGAGAAGGGGTACCTTGCCCGGACGATCCCCGACAAGCCCAACAGCCGCCTCCAGCGCTACCGGCTCACAGACGCCGGTCGCGCCCACCTCGACAGCATCTCTGGAGACGCCGAATGAGCCCCTTGTCAACCATCGAGCACCAGCTGCGCGAGCGCTTTGCCCGGCCCGGGGAGGCCGGGCGCGTCGTCCTGTGGTCCGACCCGGAAGGCCGGTACGAGGACTCCGTCACGGAGCTCGTGCCCCCCGGTACCACCATCCGGCGTGTCGACAACAATGAGTTCGCCATCAAGAGAGAGATCTTTGCCAGGAGCCCCACGTGCAAGTTCCTCATCTACCGGAGTGGTTCCGAGCCGCAGACTCCGACGGACAACTGGCTGCTCGACCTGGAGCTCGCCTACGGCGTCTTCACTGCGGACCACGTCTCGCTCGTGGTGCAGGAGCTCGGGGGTGGCTCAGCGATGCGAGACGTCGTCGAGCGGTACCCACGTTTCTTTGAGAGCCAACGGCGCCAGCGGGCGCTCAAAAGCCGGCTGCGCCCGGACGACGACGCCACCGACATCGCCGCCTCAATGGTCGCTGTGCTCCTGGTCACAGAGGACCGTTCGCTAGACGCACTATGGCGGGCGTTGCTCACCGAGAACGCCCAGGGCAGGTCCACCGGCATTGATGAGATCACCCGCCTTGGGCTTGACACCTTCCACTGGGAAGGGACCCGCCACATCTACGGGTACAGTGAAGCGACCCCGACCGTGGATGACTTCGTGCTGTGGCTTTTCCAGCGAGCCTGGGAGGGATTCGCTCCCACCGGCCCGGAGCGAGCCGACGAGTACCGCAACATTCGCCGTGACTTCAGTACCTGGCGCCACGATCTACGTTTCGCAGACTCCTATCGTGCCCTCGCCTCATACGCGGCCGACGAGCTTGGAATCGCCGATCGCGTGACCGACCTGGAGCTGGGTGACCTTCTATCGCGCACGACCTTCCCGGAGGTGGACCAGGAGATCGCCCGGCGGCTCGCCCAGGGGGTCGAGTGCCGCACCCTGTCGGACAAGCAGGTGCAGGAGGCTGTACAACGACGCACCGAGTCGATCTGGTACCACGACGTCCAGCATGTCTATGAGGCGCTCGCCGCCGCCTCCACCCTGCTGTCACTCACCGGCACCGGCTCCTGGGACATGTCCTCACCCTCCGAAGGCGTCGAGCGCTACGCACAGGAGTGGTACGCCGTCGACCAGGCCTACCGACGCTTCCACCGGCACCTGGACCAAGCGGACACTGACCTTACTGCGGACCTCGACCAGCTGAGGGCTCTCGTCGAGCGCGCCTACCTCGACGACTACCTCGATCCTCTTGGCCGATCCTGGCAGCAGCAGGTGAACACGATGGAGCGATGGGAGATCTTTGGCATCCCGTCAGCCCGGTCCTTCTTCTCCGCGAAGGTGAATGCTAATTGGCTGAGTAAAGGCCACAAGGTCGCTGTGATCGTCTCCGACGCACTGCGCTACGAGGTTGCCGAGGAGCTCGGCCGACGCATCCGTCAGGAGGACCGCTTCACGGCCGCCCTCACCCCCATGCTCTCCCGCCTGCCCTCCTATACCCAGCTGGGCATGGCCTCCCTCCTGCCCCACAAGGCTCTTACCTTCACCGACAGGGCGGCTGTCGAGGTCGACGGCGCCCCCAGTGACGGCACCGGCAACCGCGCCGCGATCCTCGCCGCTGTCGGCGGAACCGCTGTCCAGGCAAAAGACCTTCTGAGCATGCGCCAGGCTGAGGCGCGAGACCTGGTCAAGTCGCACCAATTGCTCTACGTCTTCCACAACCAGATCGACACCACAGGTGAGAAGCAACCGACGGAGACTGATACCTTCCGTGCCTGTGACGACGCCATCGCTGAGCTCATCAAGGTCATGAAGAAGCTCGTCAACGCCAACGTCAACAACATCCTCGTCACCGCTGACCACGGCTTCCTCTACCAGGACACGCCCCTGTTCGAGCGCGACTACCTCTCGGTCAAGCCCCACGGCGACACCCTCCTGAGCGTCAACCACCGCTTCGTCCTGGGGCGCGGTCTCAAGCGTGACCAGGCCTTCACCACTTTCACCTCCGCCCAGCTCGGGATGACCGGTGACATCGAGGTCCAGGTACCTGCCTCGGTCCACCGCATCCGTGCGGCGGGATCGGGTGTGCGCTATGTCCACGGTGGAGCGTCTTTGCAGGAGGTCGTCATCCCTGTCCTCGCTGTCAACAAGCGCCGCACCTCGGACGTCCGGCAGGTGTCCGTGAGAATCATGCCCGAGACCGACCGCATCACCACCGGACAGATCACGGTCATGCTCTACCAGCAGGAACCGGTGACAGAGAAGGTCAAGGCAAGGCGCCTCATTGCCGGTCTCTATGCCGGTGAGACCCTCATCTCCGACGAGGTCGCCATCGACTGCTCACAGACCTCCCAGGAGGGGCGTGACCGCTTCTTCCCCGTCACCCTCGTGCTGAGCAAGGAGGCCGACGCCTACAACGGCAAGGAGGTCGAGCTCAGACTGCACGAGCCGGTTGGTATCTCCCAGCGCCGCCCCTACCCCGACAGGGTGCGATTCACATTGGTGCGCACCTTCACGAGCGACTTCGGCACCGACTTCGACTTCTAGGAAGAGACAGAGATGATCAACTCAGAGCTGTCCGCTCATGAGCCCGGACCTGTGGAGGCACCACGCGCCAGTCAGAGCCCGACCGCCAACACGCCGTCGGAGCTGGACCGTAAGATCGCAACCGCCTTCCCCGGCGTCGTCGTCCGAAAAGACCTCGTCAAGGCCGTTAAGGGCAATGCCATCGTGCCCACCTACGTGCTGGAGTACCTCCTGGGGCAGTACGCGGCCACCGATGACGAGGCGACCATTCGCACCGGCATTGAACAGGTGCGCTCCATCCTCCGCGACCACTACGTCCACCGCGGTGAGAACCGGCTGGTCCAGTCCCGCATCCGTGAGAAGGGGCGGCACCGCATCATCGACAAGGTCTCCGTCTCTCTCAATGAGCGCCAGGACATCTACGAGGCCGAGTTCTCCAACCTCGGCATCTCCCGCGTCGAGATCGGTGCCGACACGGTGCGGGACCATCCCAAGCTCCTCACCGGCGGCGTGTGGTGCATCTGCGACATCGTCTACGCCCACTCCGGGGACCCGAAGGAGGTCCCCTGGCGGCTTCACTCCCTTAAACCCATCCAGCTCTCCCGACTCGACCTCCAGTCCTACACCGACACGCGCGAGCAGTTCACCACCCAGGAGTGGATCGACCTGCTCATCCAGTCCATCGGCTTCAACCCCGAGATGCTCGGCGCCCGCACCAAGCTCCTCCACCTCGTGCGCCTCGTCCCCTTCGTCGAACGCAACTACAACCTCATCGAGCTCGGTCCCAAGGGAACCGGTAAGTCCCACATCTACTCCGAGTTCTCCCCGCACGGGATGCTAATCTCCGGGGGAGAGGTGACGGTGCCCAAGCTCTTCGTCAACAATGTCAACGGGAGGATCGGACTTGTCGGCTACTGGGACTGCGTCGCCTTTGACGAGTTCGCCGGCCGCAAGAAGCGGGCGGACCGGGCGCTCGTCGACATCATGAAGAACTACATGGCCAACAAGTCCTTCTCCCGCGGTGTCGAGACCCTCGGAGCGGAGGCCTCGATGGTCTTCGTGGGCAACACCGCCCACACCGTGCCCTACATGCTCAAGAACTCCGACCTGTTCGACGAGCTCCCCGACCAGTACCACGATCCCGCCTTTCTCGACCGCATCCACAGCTACGTACCGGGGTGGGAGTTCGAGCAGATTCGCGGCGAGATGTTCTCCACCGGCTACGGATTCGTCGTCGACTACCTGGCAGAGGTCCTCAAGTTCCAGCGCGACCTTGACTACTCCGACCGCTACCAGGAGCACCTCAGCCTCTCCGAGGATATCTCGACTCGCGACCGGGACGGTATCCACAAGACCTTCTCCGGGCTGATGAAGCTCATCCACCCCTCCGGACAAGCCGGAGCAGACGAGATCGAGGCCCTCCTGAGGGTCGCCATCGAGGGTCGCAAGCGGGTCAAGGACCAGCTCGTGCGCATCGACGGAACTATGACCCCGGTGCGTTTCGGCTACAGCACCGTCCAGGGTTGGCAGGAAGTCAGCACTGTTGAGGAGCAGGAGTATCCAGAGCTGTACCACCGAGATGGTGTTGTAGATCATGACGACATCGTTGATAACACGCGCGCTCGTGAGGCTACGGGTAACTGCGGCGACACTGAGTCTGAGGGCGACGGGGTGACTCGAGAACCACAGAGAACAGCTCCTGAGCTAAGGGAGGGTCCCATATCCTTTACTGAAGGGCGACGAGGATTCAGTTACGACCGATTCTTCGGCCCGTACCTGCGCGGAGCGACACGCATCAAGATCGTCGACCCGTACATCAGGCAGCCGCACCAGGCGCGCAACCTCATTGAGCTCATTGAGACGATCGCTAAAGTGACCGACCGCGCGACCGAGGTCACCGTACATCTCACCACGAAGACGGACACGACTCCGGAGCACGTACGCAAACAGGTGGAGAACCTCGAGACGATCCGTCACAACGCAGCGGTGGCAGGCATCGCCTTCAACTATGCCTTCAAAGACTCCATCCACGACCGCTCCATCACCGCCGATACCGGGTGGCTGATCGTGCTCGGGAGGGGGCTTGACGTTTTCCAGCCCTTTGACACGAGTTGGTTCGACCTCCGCCTGCGCCAGCAGGTCTACCGCCAGGTCAAGGAGTTCACCATCACCTACGTCCGCCAGGGTGACCGGGACGGGCTCTGACGAGGGGTGCGTGGCACGAGGGGGCGGCGCCGCCGGCCTACCCTCGCCCTCCAAATTTGTGCGAACAATCCCCTTGACCGCATGTCCTGACGAACTACAGTAGAACCGTAGGGCCCCTCGCCCAAGCGCTCCGGCAGGAGCGCCCGAGGGCCCATGAGACTCAGGAGTCATCAACGATGAAGACGATCTCCCAGTGGATCAACGGCCGGCACTACGAGGGCAGCCCCGTCGGCCGGCTCCCGATCGAGAACCCCGGGACCGGCGAGATCGAGGCCGAGCTGCTGCAGGCCTCCGACGCCGACCTCGACCACGCCGTCGAGGTGGCCCGCCGCGCCC
>ERZ772957.990-NODE-990-length-19870-cov-7.548877_pt1 | contig 19870 bp, 10 predicted proteins | sample MGYA00580682_ERZ772957 | MGnify/ENA primary metagenome ERZ772957 (study PRJEB29015, sample SAMEA2737921) | human oral metagenome | biome: human oral; feature: human-associated habitat; material: dental | place: China | collected 2025 ...
AATAGCTGGAGTTTCACCATCAGTTTGGTATAAGGATTGGATAAAATTTGTGAAAAATAACAAGATTTTGGTAAAAAATGTTTATTTGAGTCTTGGAGATTTGGAGGAAAAGACTAAACATCAGGTTTTATCGAAGATTGGGGATAATATAAGGGAATATTTTGAAATTTTGAGAAATTCTGAAGATGTGGAAAAATGTGTCTTGGAATGGAATGAGGGGAATCATTTTAGGGATTCGGATGTGCGAATGGGAAAAGGATTTGTCTGGATTACAAAAAATTGTTAATTTTAATAATTTAAATAATTTAACTCCCCCTAAGGGTAGAGGCAGAGGTGAAATTCGATATTTTTCGACTATCTAGTCAGTCTGTAAACAATATACATAATAACTAGAAGTCTAATAAGTTCATCGCTGTTCACTGCTCTAAACCTCCTTTGTATTAAAGTATGAGTTATTGGAACTCATTAAAATTATTATAACAAAAAAAACTGGAAAACTCCAGTTTAATTTGCCAATATTTTTTTACTTTAATACAAAGTTTTTTCCCTTAGGGTTTTTAACAATTTAATTATATCATATTTTCAAAAAAAGTCAATCATGAAATAAAGATTATTTTTTAACTATTTTTCAAACTTCACCTCAAATTCTTTCCCCAAAAATGCAATCCCAATCTTTAAAACTTTCTCAACCCCAGCGTTTCTCAAAACTGAAGAATATTTTTTTTCATCAATTTGGTTTAACGCAATCTCACATTCTTTCTCAAGTTTCTCTTTTAAATTATCTTTTTCTAATTTTTCAACTAAATTCACAATTTTTAACTCAAAAATTATTCCTTCTCTTCCTCCTAAAATATTTTTAGGTTTCAAAAGCAAGTCATATCTACCTTTTCCTGCAAATCCATTCGACGTAATTTCATATTCATTTCTTAATTTCAAAATCAATCCAAGTATAAGTCCGTGATAAAATTGCTCTTTATAATTTCCACTTACATCAAAAATTCCAGTATTTTCCAATAAAATTTTATTCAGTTCAAATTTAAATTTTTCAATATCTCCACTTTTTAATGCATTAGTAAATTTTGAAAAATTATTAGAATCTCTAAAATAAACTTCTATAAACATTTTAGAAAACATCTTCAAAATTTCTTCATTTGGAATTTTCAAATAAACTTCTTCTTCATCTTCATCGTTTTTTTTGGCTAAAGTTAAGTATCCACTATGAAAAAATAAGTTCCATATATTTTTCTCAAAATTAGCTTCTAAATTTCCAAAAGTCATACTATCATTAATCGTTTCAAAAATATTTTCTTTATTTAAAAGTCTTGAAAACTCATCAAAAATCTCATTCTTCAATTTTTCCAAATACAGCTGAATCAATCCATTACCGCTCGTATTCACCCAATAAGGTCGCAATTTCCCCTTTTTCAAAAAATTAATAATCGACCAAGGATTATACACTTTCGTATCCCCAAACAAATACCCATTGTACCATTTTTGAACATCTTCCAACTCATATTCCAAATCAAAATCTTTCAAAGCCTCTTCAACTTCATCTTCCATAATCCCAAAATATTCTGTAAATTCATCATCTAAAATTGTATGAACTTCTAAATTATTCAATCCTGAAAAAATATTTTCTTTTGCAACACGCAAAATCCCTGTCATGATTCCCATTTCCAAGTAATTATTATCCTTCAAAACCGTACTATAAAAACTTTTAAAAAAATCTATTGCATCATCATAATAACCTTTAACATAAGAATCAATTATTGGATGATCGTATTCATCTATTAAAACTATTACTTTCTGCCCATAATATTCATACAAATACTTAGTCAGCATCAATAAAGAATTTTTCCAATCTCCTTCATCTGTTTCCAACCAAATATTCTCAAATTTCTTTAACTCTCTTTTATCTAACTTATCCATTAAAAATTTAAATTCAGCATAAATATCAGCAATCGCCGTTTTTATCGTTTTAAATCCATTTTCCCAATTCTTTTCAGAATAATTCCTAAAAGAAATCGAAATAACAGGAGCTGATCCTTGCTTTTCAAAAAATTTACTTTTAGAAATTTTCAAATTTTTGAATAATTCTCGATTTTCATCTTTTTCTTTAATATCAAAAAAATATTTTAACATTGACATATTTAATGTTTTTCCAAATCTTCTTGGACGAGTGAATAAAATAACTTCTGAACCATCTTCTAAAATATCTTCTATATGTTTTGTTTTATCAATATAGTAATAATTATTTTCAATTAAGGTTTTGAAATCATTTATACCTATTGGGATTTTCTTCATGTGGATTCCTCCTTTCACTAGAAGTAATTTATTTTATAAAACTATTTTATCATATTTAATATTTTTTTCACTACTTCTGTTAATTCAAAATGTTCTGTATTATCTTTATCATCAATATATGTTTCTCTTTCTCTAAGGTATTTAAAAGTCATTTTCTCCCATTCTTTCTTAAAAATATCTTTTCTAGTTAATTTTTTAATATCATCATAATCTCCAATTGAAGTTAAATTTTTAAATTCATTTTTTAACAACTCTAAATGTAAGTAATTTTCAATTTCTCTTTTTCTAGTGCAAAAAGCTAAGATGCCTTCAGAAGAAATTTTATCAACAAATTTAGTATTTTTACTTATATCATTTTCATTCTTTTTATCTGAGTCTAAAAAAATAGCCCAAGGTAAATTAAATTGTTGTACTAATTTTTTTGTAACCCAATATTTTAGATTATCACACCCCCCAGTAGAAATAACATTTATACCATTTTCAGAAAACATTTCTTTAATCTCTTTAGCTTCTTTTAGTAATTTATTTAAGTGATAAAAAAATAAAATATCGTCAACTCCCTCAACTAATAATATTCCTTTAGAAGTCTTTGGTATTGGTTCAGGTAGAATACCTAACATATCAGTTATTTCTTTATAAGTTTCTTCTGTAGCAGAAAAAATTTCTGTTTTACCTTCTTCTTTTTTTACTAATCTTAAACTGTCTAATGGTAACATTCCAGCCAATGCTGGAGTATGGGTTGTTAATATTATTTGGCAATTTTCTTTTTGAGAAAGTTTTAAAAAAGATTCAATTAACATAATTTGATGATTAGGATGCTGAGAAGTTTCAGGCTCTTCAAAAGCATATATTATATTGTTCTTTTTTGAGTTTTCTTTTAATTGTCTTTCTGCTTCAGCTCTAAAAAAATTCAATAAAATAAGTCGTCTAACTCCACTTCCTCTTTTATTTATAGCAATTCCATCATCAGAATTAATAGATAATTTAAATAAAGAATCAAATTTAGGTTCTGCTTTGAATTCAGGAATTAAAGAATCAGCTAAACTACTATTCATTTCTTTAAGTTTTTCAAGTGTTTTATTTGCTATTTCAAGAGTTTTGTTTTTTACTTCTTCTTTTATTTTATTAATTTCAGCCTCTAATCCTTTAATAGCTTGAGAAATAGCAATTTGCATTGGATCCACAATTTCTTTATCAGAGTCAGAACTCGCTCTATCAGATTGGAACAAAGCATACATAGGGAAATATTCTTCTAATTTACCAAATATTTTTTTTGAGTCTTCCTTATCAACAGCTAAATCAGTTTCAACTAAGTTTAGATCAGAAAAATTATTAAAGATTGCTCTTCTTATACTTGCATTTATAGAAGCATTATAGCTTTCTTTTGGAATATCTAAATTTTCAGCTCTTCTTTTTAACTCAGTAGATTTTAATAGAAGTAAATCTTTACAATTCTCTTCACTAGGATAACAACAAACAATATAAGAGTTTGCTTTTGGTTTAGCAATAGAACATTTAAAAACCTTTTTTATTTCAAGAAAGCCATCTTTATTTAATAAATATTCGTCTTTTAAATTAGTTTCAAAGTTTGAATCAAGTATTATTGGTATATCAATGTCTGAAAAAATACAAGAAATCTCTATATTTTCATCTTCATCTTTATGATTAACAGACAAATCTTCTCTTTCACACTGAATGGTTTTATTATTGAAGAATATTTCTAATGCTTCTAATATAGTTGATTTTCCAACATCATTTTTTCCAACAAATGCTGTCAAATTTTCAAATTCTACATAAATTTCTTCTTTATAGCCTCTAAAATTTTTTAATTTTAATTGTTTTAATTTCATATAATCCCCTCATTTAATTTTATTTATTATTTTTTAGATAAAATTGAAAAAATAATATTTTCTATGTCATTAGGTGTATCACTTAATTTTATTAATCCAGATTCAGTTTTACTAAATAAGGCATTAAAAATAATCAATCTTTCATTTTCATTTATATTTTTACCATCATGTACTAATGCTTGATAAAATCTCGTTAGTGCAGCTTTTTGTTCATATTCTAATTGTAAATGTTTATTAGATAGCACTATTTTAATAACTACCCTTAAAATATATAAAGCTAATGATAAAATTCCAAGAAATAAAAATGTTTTTGGAAAATATTTAAAAACTTCATTTTCTAAATTATTATTAGAAGCATTGTTAAAGTAAAACACTTTTATAGTATACGCAGTAAAAAATGCAATTCCAATACCCAATACAATTGTTATAAGAAGCCATATTATATAAGCTTTTCCATAATTTTTAGCCTTTTCATTCCATAATTTTTCAGGTGCTTCAAATTTTAACTTTTCTTTATATGTATTTTCTAAAATAGTAAGTTTTTGTTCCATTTCTTCTTTCCAGTTATCAACTTTATTTCTCCAAACATTTATATTTTCTTTAAAATCATTTTTCCAAATATCAAATTCATCTGAGGTAGATTTCATATAATTTAAAACTTCATTTTTTCTTTTAGGAATAGTTTCTTCCATTGTAGATAGTTCTGTTTTTAAAATATTAATTTCATCATCCAATTTAGTATTAGAGAATTCTATATTAAATTGTTCTTTTAAATAGTAAAAAGCGGGGTAAAAATAATATTTATATGAATAATTTAAAAAAATTCCTGCTTTTTCTGGATTTCTATATATATCTATATAACTTATTGTTGCCGATAAAATATTATCAAACTTTTGTTCTTGATAATATTTGTAAAATTCTATTATTTTTATAAAATTTTTATCTTTGTTAATAGGTGCTTCTATATTAATAATATATTTTCTTTTATTTTCTAAATATTGACTTGAATCTGAAATATAATTATATATACTTCTATATAAATTTTCATCTGTAATATCTCCTATATCATTTACAGAATTAAAATAAGCAAAAAAGTTAGAAATTTTATCTTTTAAATTTTGATATACTTCAATGTAATTAATATTATCTTCATTTTTCTTTAAATTATTCCAGATATTATAATTTATTTCTAAAATATCTTCTAATTCTTCCAATGAACATTCAAAATTAATGTCTTCTATTGAATACTTTTGATTAACAGCTACTACAAATATAGCAATTATACTTAATCTTCTATATATTTCTATTTTTTTATTTTCTATAAAATTTGGCATTCTATATGCCTCATCAGTATAGTTTTCCCTAATTTTAAATCCAAAATTTCCATGTGGTAAATTCTCGCTTTTTATAAATATGGTAACATTTAACTTATCAGCAATAACTAATAAGTGAGATAATATTATTTCAGGGGATTTTTGATTCATAGCTCCTTGAATAAATATAGCCTTATCATTTTTGTAAATATTTTCACTAGAAATAACTATATCGTATTCATCTTCTGATTCTCTACCAATATCAATTTTTTGTTTTTCTAACATTTCCTTAATTTTAAGTAATAAGTCACTTGGCTCAGCATCCCATATTTTTACTTTTATATTTTCCATTTCCCCCTACCTTTTTTTAAGAATAGCCCCCAACTTTTCATAATTAACATTAACTCCATCATCTAAATCCAATGGAATCTTTTGCTCAGCAATATGTTTCACCTCATTAGCATATTCTCTTAATTCTTTTAATAATGTATCCAATTCTTTTAATTGTTTTTCAATATTTTTCTTTTCTTTTGCTGATATATCATCATCTGATAACTGTCTTTCTATAAATTTTCTCTTATTTTCTAACATTTCTTGATAAGGTATCAAATAATCTGCTCTCACTCTTGCAACTGTTAAAGGCTCATATCTGTGCATATAGAATAAACAAGAAAAAGCATTTTTCTTTCCACTATTCATTAGCCAATAAATTGGTCTTTTTTGATATCTTTGTAAATGGTCTGAATAAAAATCTTTTATAAAATATGCTCTAATAATTTCTTCAGCAGAATTATTATCTTTATTTCCTAATGCTTCTGCTATAAAATTAAGATTATCTTTTAAATTTTCTTCTCCATAAACAAACTTTATAAATTCTTTTACCTTTTCAACTATATCATTTGAAAAATCTTTCTCATCTGTAATTGGGATAATTCCAAATTCATCAGGTAAAAATTTACTTTCAATTTCTTGTCTTATTTCTCCATCAGTACCTTTAACAATAAACTTATTTTCTGATAATTCTAATATATCGTCACTATTTGTCATAATAAGTCCAGATTTATTTATTGAATATCTACCCATAATACAAGCAACAGCATAAGATAAAAATTGTTTTACTAATTCATCTTTATTAAATTCTAAACTAACTCCTCTATTATATAAATATTTTTCTGCTTCTGTTGAAAATTCTTTAGGAATACTATTATCAATTTGAACTATTTTAGCTTCTTTCTTTAATATAGTAATATCATCAAAAGCTACTTTTTCATCCATTTCATCTTGCAAATCATAAATTTCTATAAAAAGTCTATTTAATTCTTCTTCATTTTTATGTAGTTGAACAAAGTTATCTCTCCAATGATTACAATAATTTTCATAAGCAGTTTTTAAATCTTTACTATCAATTAAAGATAATTTTTTAAAGTCCCAAGAAGTTTCTCTTGAATCCCATTCTTCTTTTGACATATCTATATTTTGTTGAGTTAATATCTTAATTCTCTCATCCTCTATTTTAAGATTTGGTAATTTTATAAAATCTCCAATCTGAAGTGCTAATGTTGAGTTTAATATTTCTAATAAGTTTTTAGTAATTTTTGTATTTAATCCTCCAATTAAACTGATAAAGTCCTTGGAATTATTGAAATAACTCATTCCTGTTATATCATAGATAAAACCTTTAGGAAAATATCTAAATGAAGAACCAGCTGAGGTTATTAATCCCCAAGAAATTGATTCTTTAAAATAATATTCAGTATTTTGAGGTCTTGATCTTAATTTTCCTTTTCCATCATAAAAATTTTTAATCTCATATCCATCATTTTCCCAATTAACTAAATATTCTTGATTTCCATACCATTTTCTAAATTCTCCACCTTTATTATATGGAAACCATTTCTTTTTGCTTTCTAATGCTTCTTCTGAGTTTGACATATTATAGCCAATTTTATTATAATTAACTTCATTCCATAATCTTAAAAATTTATTATTATCTCCTGTTTGTAATCCAACTTTTGCCTCACCAACTTCACCTAATTTTTGATTTTTTTCAAATATTTCTCTTACTTTATCACTTACCCAATAAGCTATTGGACTTCCTGGTATCTTTTCAAAATCTTTTTGTTTAGCTTGAAATTTTATTTGTTGTCCATTTTCTATTGAAAAATTAGGAATTATATTTACTCCCTCATCATCTCTATACAAATCAAAATTATATTTATAATTAAAATCTTCTTTTGAATTTAAAAAGATTTTTTCAATATCATTATAATATATATGTTGAAAATTTCTTTTGTATAATCTATAATAACTTCCTTTTTCTTTATTAGGAAGTTCTTTTTTTAGGGTAAATGCAACTGAACCAAAATCTATTCCAAATATTCCCCTTCCCATATGTAACAAAGATTGAATCTTTAAATTACTTATTATATAGCTTCTAGTACTTTCAAATGATGATAGAAATAACCAAGATGGCATAGTTATCATAGAAGTATAGCAATCTTTTTTTGTAAATTCATTACATCTTTCAATAAAGATTGCAAATAAATCACTTTTACTATCCTTATAATTCTTCTCAACATAAGTTTTAAGTTTTGGACTAAAACCTTTTCCTCCCATATATGGAGGATTAGTTACTACTGTTTCATATTGATTTACCAAAGTTATATGTTGTTTTATTAGATTTCCAATAAGTTCTAATTCCTCATTAATATCTATAATTATTTCATCTTCATTAAATATTAATGTTTCTTGCTCATTATTATTAAAACTTTCTTTTAATAGATTAAATTCTCTTTCTAATAATTCTTTATCAATAGATTCTAATTTAAAAATACTCCCATATTCTTTTGCATCTTCAAACTCTTGTATTATTTCATTAAGATTATTTAAGTTATTATCTTTTATTCTATTTTTAATTCTTTCAGATAAACTATTACTTTCTTCTATTATTAAGGTATTTAATTTAAAATCTTCTTCTCTTTTTAATGCTGAAAATAATCTTGAAAATTTTTCTCTTGCTTTCATCATAAGTGCAAACGAAGCTAATTGTCCTGCTCTTTCATCAATTTCTAATCCATATATATTATTTTTTAATATTGATAAAACACTTTCTTTTGTACTCCAACCAAGATTTTCATACATCTCAAATAATAAATCAAAAGCATAAACTAATATATGTCCACTTCCCATTGCAGGATCCAATATTTTTATATCTTCTATCTTTATTTTTTCTGAATTTTTATCTAATTCTGAATCTATATAGTATTTCCAGTTATTTTTAAGACTTTCATTTATTCCAGTTGACTCAAGTGCTATTTTTCCTAATGAATTTTCTACCATATATTTTACTATCCAATCTGGTGTAAATAATTGAGTTGCTGCTGGGATATTTTCTTTTGCTATTTTTGTATTTTTCTTTAAGGCTTCAAAAACTTGATCTTTCTTTTCAGAGTTATAAAATTGATAAAGCCAACCTATTAGCTCAATTGGTGCTTCTTCTCCTATTTCTTCTCTAAGTTTTACTAATAATGAATTTTCCATTAATAAGCCTGTTGGAAATAAAATATCTGAATAAGTTCCTTTTTTCTTAAACATAAATGGCATAATATTTGATAAATCTTCACATTTTTCTTCCATTAAAATAGAATAAAGTTTTTCTATTGAATTTGGTGTATTTTCATCTCTTAAATTATGTAGTTCTTTTTGTAAATCACTATCTAAATTTTTAAAAAATTCAAATTCATAATAATTATCAATTATTGCAGGTTCATTTTTAATACCATTGTTAAATATCATCTTTTCTTCAATATATCCATTTACTTCCATAAATGCTAATGCTGTTAATCTATTGAACCAAGTATAAGCACTTTCTTCTATAAGTTCTTCATAGCCAATTTGTTTATATTTTCTAATTAAACTATCATAGCTTTCTTTTGGATAAAGTGCTCCTTTTACTTCAACCTCTTTTCCTATAACTTTTGCTTTTTCTATTCCATTTTTATTTATTCCAAGAATTTCAAGTCTAGTTCTCATTTTTTCCATTAATTCTTTTCTAGCTTCTATTGCAAAAATTTTTAAGCTACTTTTATTCATTTTCCCCTCCAAAATTATTAATTTTTATTTAATTCTGTTTTGTTTAAAGCGACATTCAAACTGGCAATAAAATGTCGGTTTATATAAAAAATGACAAATATTTTTATTTTTTCTTGGGTAGTTTTCTTTGGTAGTTTCTTGTGTCATACTACCCAAGAAACTACCAAAGAAAAAAATTCTTCTCCAAAATATTCTATTAAGAAAAATGGAAAAGCACTTAATACCAATACTTTTTCTTCTTGAGAAATATATTTGTCAAGTTGTTTATTAAAAATACTTTCTTGATTTATCATATTAGAATAAATTTCATAATTAATATTTGTAATTTTCAAAAGAAACAAACACCTCTTCAGATTTTCAGATATTATAAAAAGCCAATTTCCTTTAGTCAAATTCACTAAGTTTTCATAATCAGTATTTTGTGAAACAAAATTTTTATAATTTATTCTTGTCTTTGCTTCAACTAAATAATTATTAATATCTAATTTATCTTTTTTTAAATGTTTTAATGCTTCAACCATTGGATAACTAATATATAATTTTCCATTTTCTGTTTCATTATCAAATTTATTTAACATCTTAACTATTTCTTCATCAGAAGCATTCTCAGTATGCCCATCATAATCAAAAAATAAATAAATTTGTGAGATATCATCACTATTAATATTAGAAACATCAATATTTTCAACATCATTTCTTATTTTATTAGCTTTGATTTGCTTCTCTTTTAAAAGGCTTATAATATCAATATCTTCATCTTCTTCAATTTCTCTAAATAAATTATAAATATTTGCTTTATATGATAAAAATATTATTTTATTACTAAAAGTTGTGAAATTATTTTCTAAATTATTTATTATTTGTTTTTCTGTTTTTTCTCCCTCTGAAATAATTGCAATATATTCTTTCTTTTTACTCATTAAAAGCACCAGCTCTATACATTTTTTCTAAATTATGTGCCTGTCTTAATTCTTTTTCTGTCAAGTCTGGAAGAGATTTTATTTTTCCTTCTGACAATACAAAATAACAATCTGGTCTTAATAAATCATTAGTCATTATAGTTGTATCATGAGTAGTTAAAATGGCTTGTGTATTTAATTTAAGTAATTCTTCTACAACTCTTTTTGCTAAATTTACATGGTAAAAAGCATCAAATTCGTCTATAAAAACAAAAGAAACTTTATCTAAACTTATTAGCCACGAATAGAATAAAGTCAAAGAGCATGTTCCCTTTGAGGCAATTTCAAAAAAATTAACTTCTCCACTTCTGAATTTACAGTATATTCTTCTATCTTTTCCAATTTTTTTTTCTATTAACTTATAATCTATTCCAGCTTCTTTTAAGAAATTTTCAAAATCTTTTAACTTTCCTCTATTTATAATTTCTTCACTAATACTTCCTCCACCTTTTTTAAAACCTTGATAAAAATTTCCATCAAGTGAAGAGAAAAGTAACATATTATCTACAAATTTTAGAAAAGTTGAAATGATTTCTTTTATTTTAAATTGTTTTGTGCTAGGCTCTGGATTTATATTATTATTTATATATTTTATAAAAGAAATATTATTTCCATTAAGATTTTTATTTAAACTCTCTGTTCCCTCTAAATTTAATTCAAATTTATTAGTTAAATAATCATATTCTGCTATTAATTTATTATTTATTTTTACTACTTCACTCACTAAATTTTGTGGCTTATCTTTTTGATATTCATATTCTAAAATATCATTTCCAAACTTAAATTTATAATAAAATTTTGCCATAATATTACTATTGGAAAGATTTAAATAGTAACTATATAAATTAATAAGTTTTTCTTTTTCTGTTAAATGTAAAATTATATCAAAAATAGCTGAACCTAAATTTGATTTTCCACTTCCATTAATTCCATATATTAATCCTGTTTTTACAATTCCATCTTTTATTGCATTTTCATTAAAATTATAGTTTCTTGTTTTACTCAAATCAAAAACTAATTCTTTTTCAAAATTTTTAAATCCTTCTACTTTAAATTCTATTAACATAATTTTAACCTCTTAATAATTTTTTTAACCGTTATATATGGTCATTTTTTATTATTATATATTATTTATATATTATTTGCAAATTTATCCGTAAAAAAAATACGGATATAAAAATTGAGGTTCCTATAGAACCTCAACTTTTCAATTATCCAATATCAACAATTTTATTATTTTTAATAGCTTCAAGCATTTCATTTTTTAACTTTTCAATATCTTTCTCAATAGCTGAAATATATTCGTTCACTTCATCTTCACTTTCTATATTACTTTTTGAGTTTATAGAAATTTTTCTTAATTTCACTCTTTCTTTTTTCTTGGCTTTTCCATTGATTTCAGCATTAAAATCTTCTTTATCTTTAATTGCTTTTGCAATAGTTACACTGATATTTTTAATATCACTTTTAGCTATTTCATCTTTATAATTATTGTATGTAGATTTTATACTTTTTCTAAGCTCATCAATATCAGTTTTATCTTCTGCAACTTCATTAAGATAATTTTCTAATTTCTCAATTTCTTTTTTAGCAGAATTTTTATATTCTTCTTCAAAATTATTAACAATATTTTCTAATTTTTTAGATTTCATAAATATTGCCATATCATTAGAATTATCTTTATTATTAACTTCTTTTTCTAAAAATTCATTTAATTTTTCTTCTAATTTTTTAATTATTTCTGGATTATCTTTTAATTTTTCAGAAAACTCTTTTTTATACTTTTCAACTTTTTCTTTTAAGGAAGTTTTTTCAATTTCTATAAGTTCATCTTTGGCTTTATCTAATTCAGAAATTAAATCATCAAACTCTCTAATTCTTTCATAAATATTTTTATCATTTCTAATTTCTTCAATTATTTTATAGGCATCAGTTTCTTTTAAACTGCCAATATAATCTTTATACTCTTCAATTTTATTTACTTTTTCAATAGCTTTGTCATATCTATCTTTTTTAGAACTTGTAAAGAAATCAAAAACCCTATCAACCTTATCATATTCTTTTGATAGCTCATCTTCCATTTCTAAGAAATTTTTAAGAGTCTTTTCAGCATTATCCTTAGATAAAATAATTTCATCTAAAAGGTCTATCCAATCAGTCAATTCTCTTTTCCCTGGATAACTACTATGTTCACATTCTATTTTATAACTCTTTGCTATTCCCATTTTTCTTTTTAATATCTCTATCAAATCTTCTTTTGGAGAATCAAGAGTAACTTCACCTGTATCTTCTTTAATTGTTTTAATTTCTTTTAATAAATTATTAACTTTTTTTATAAGTTCAGGATCTATTTCTTCTCTTAATGAAATTACAATTTTCTCAAGATTTTTATTTTGTAATTTTGTAAGCAAATTTGTTGCAGTATTTTCATCTGTAACAAGAACTTTTGATTCCTGTAAATCTATTAGCTTATATTTCCACAATTCTCCAACTAAACCATTGATTGTAAGTTGTCCCCAACCATAAGGACTTCTCAAATAATATTCACTTATGTTTTTTAATGTTATTGGAGTATCTCCTCTTTTTTCAAGTAATGTTATTCTTTCTAATACTTCTTTTATAGCTTCAGAATTTATATTACTTTCAACATCTTTTTTAATATCAAACAATACTCCGTTTTTTTCTGTGTCATAAACATAAGATAATATATTTCTTATCTCAGCTTCATCATAAGGTTTTTTAACAAGTTTTGCTTTATGAAATCTGTGATTTGCTAAGGCTTTTAAACTTTCTTCAATTTTTTTAGAAGCATCTTTTGTTTTAATATCTTGCTTTTGTCCATAAACAAAGACTTCAGCTTCCCCTATAAGCCTTTCTAATTCACTTTTAATTCTTCTATCTCTTATTTTATTTTCTCTTTGCTTTATTTCTAATATTCTGATAATAGATTCTCTTTCATTATCTTTTTGTTTATTTCTAATATATGATTCCACCTTTAAAAATAGTTTAATTTCATTTCTATAAGTTTCATCATCTTTTGCTAATCTTAATATTAAATCACTTTCTTGTCTTGTACCTATGATAGCAACATTATCATAATTATCTGCTCTTTCAGTAAAAATAGTTATTGCTAAATCTTCTCCTATTTTCCCATAAACTGTTTCATCAATAGTTCTAGTAAAACCATATTTATTTCCTGTTTCTTCCATTAGAATACTATTCTTTGTAAATATTTCCTTAAAAATATATGAATCTATCTTTTCATCAATTTTCTTTAAATCAATATCTTCTCTTTCAATTTCTCTATTTATATCTTGTTCTTCATTTGTTAAGAAATAATAATTTTCTCCATCTTTTTGAATTAAGACTTCTTTTTCTAATTTTTCTAATGCTTTTTTTATTTTCTTTTCAAGTTCTATCCTATCACAATCCATAGAGTCTACCATAAAACTTGTTAAATTATTTAAAGTAGGTTCTATCCCATTAATTCCTTTTAATAAGAATAAAAGTTTTAATACTTCTAAACCAAAATCATCTATTCCCTTTTCATTTCTTGCGTGAATAAATGGTCTTCTTACATTGTCTTCTAAAAATTGTTCTATTGATTCATAGAAATAATTAAATGGCACAAGTATTCCTATATTTTTATCTTTTACTTTTATTCCAGCTTCTTGGAATGAACTTAACAAAGACCTTTCTCCTCTTGACATATGTTGCCCAGAATGTCCCATATTTCTAACTTTTTCAAATACTTTTTGTAGTAGATTAAATTGATAAGCAACAAAAGGGTATGTTTCTGAAAAATCTTTATTATCATCATATAGCGGTAATGTCATTGTTTTTTCAAAATGTATTAAATTTTCAATTTCAACTCTCTTTTTATCAAAAATTTTTTCTAAATCTTCTCCCTCAATCTTTTTCTTAATAAGCAGTCTTTTCTTAATAACTTCATCAATATTTCCACTTGATAAAGCAAGCATTGTTTTAAATCTATCTTGAATTTTTGAAAAATCATTTTTTCTATGTTCACTATTATTTAGTATAGAATTTAAATCTTGTTGTGATGTTACCCCAACCCAAACTCTTCCTTTAAATTTAACTCCCAAAGTTTCAACTAAGGTTTGTAAGTTTAACATAAGTTTTGAATTATCACCAATATATTGACCTATTTCATCAACTAAAAAAACTATTCTATGTTTAGAACCTTTCATTTTTAAATAATTTTCAAGTATATCTCTAAAACTTTCAGCACTTATAGACCTAACTATATCTCTTTCAAGCCATCTTTCTGCACTTTCTCTACTCATAATTCCTAATTTTTCTACAACATCAATAAAGTCATCTGAATAAAAATCTAAATTTCTATTTCCATCTTTCCAAGTTTTTCCAGACTCTTTTTCAAAAACTTTTTTAAATTCTTCTAGTTTTCCATCTTCCCAAAGTTTTCTTTCAAATTCTGCTATTTCTATATCATCTCTTGTAAAACCTAAATATTCATTAAATTTTTTCAAAAAAGCAACTGCTATGCTATCTTTATTTTGATATGTGTCTTGGTCACTTACATTATCTATATTGAATAAAATTACATCAGTTGGGATCTCAGCAGCTTTTTCAATATTTCCCATTAAAATTGCATCATCTATTTTATCTTTAAAAAAATCTACAACTTTTTTTCCATCATAGGCATTGTTTTCTAAAATATGCCCTATCATTTTTAGAAAATGTGATTTCCCTGAACCAAAGAAACCAGAAATCCATACTCCCATATCCTCTGTTGGAAAATTAATTGAATCAACATATTTATCAAAAAACTTTGTTAATCTTTCTCTAATTTCTTCTGTAACAACATATTCATTTAATTCTGTAATTACAGTATCTTTTTCATTACTATCTGCCTTTACAACTCCATTAATTTTTCTTTCAATATCTTTTTGTAAAATATTTTTAATAGTTAAATTTTTCATAATCTCCCCCTATAATTATTATTTTATACTTATTCTAACATATTTTTTAAACTTTGTTTATTAAATTTATATTTTTCACTTGATTAAAAAAATTATTGTAGTACAATGAAAATATAAATAGATAAAGGGGAGATTTTTTTATGAGCTTTGAAGACAATTATCTAGGAATTTCAGAGGAACTTATTATAAAATCAGCTTCTAGTCAAAATAATTATATTAAATAATAGTATTGATAGATTTAAAGGATGTGATATTATGGACATAACAAAAATAGTAGCCATGTCAATAGCAATCTCACTTTTAATCACTCTTTCTTTTGGATTAGGGGAGTTAATAAAGAATATAACAAAAAGCGATTTTAATTATGGAATATTTATAATAATTATTTTTGGGCTTTTTGTAAATATCAGAACAGCTATAAAAAAAGCCAAGGCTGGATGTTCTGATGTAAATATTGATTTAACAGCTGGGATTTATACAGCTGGTGTTGATTTTCCAGTAGGAAAATATAGATTAACTGCAAAAGAAAATTATGGAGATGTTATTACTTCTAGTAATGTTAAAAATGGAATTAACCAAACTTTGGGAGTAGGGCATAGCAATATTGCTTCTGTATTTAATAATATTACATTGAAAGAGGGAGATACTTTAACAATTTATGGTAAATTAGTATTGGAACTTTATTCTAAAAACATTAATTTATTAATAGCTCCTAGAAAAATTACAGGGAAAGTAGTAAATTTAACAGCTGGAAATTATATAGGGGGAGAAGATATTGAAATAGGGACTTATGATATTGAGCTTATAAAAAATTATGGTTGTATAGTTGTCAACTCAGGTTTTGAAAAATTAACTTTATATTTTGGTGTAGCTGATAAAAAATTAAAAAAATTTAAAAATTGCTCTATTGGAAAAGGAGAGAAATTAGAAATTTTAGGTGGGTTAGAAGTAAAATTAACTCCTAGTAAAAGCACTTATCTTTATGGTTAATCTTTATTAACAAAATTAGTTTTAGAATTTTCTTCTAAAAATGCTAATTTATTAAATAATATTTAAAAAATTCTTGGGAGGGGTATTTATGAAAAAAATTATTATTTTCTTATTATTAATTTTATCAATTTGTATATTTAGTCAAGAGAAAAAAGAATATGAACCATATTTAATAAGAAATGGAGAAAAGCTACTTTCTTATAATGATGATACAGAAGAAGATGAAGAGTATGATACGGAAGAGTATGATTCAGCAGAAGAAGATCCATATTATTGGGAAACTTATATTGAAGATGATACAGTAGAAAATGATATGGATCTCTATGAAGACCCAATAGAAGATGATACAGAAAAAAATATGGCAGATTTTAGAAAATAAATTACAACAAAAATCTTAAATACAAAAATGGAGGCATAGCTCACAGCCTCCATTATTTTTTATTTTGGTATTCTATAAATTTCTATTTCTTTTCCTAAAAATTTTTCAGCCGTTGGTTTAAAATGATATGTTTCTCCTGTAACAAAAAATATAATTCTTCCTTTTTCTTTTTTATCATTTAAAAGATTGAGAGAAGTCAAAGTTTGAGTGGCTCTTTCAACTATTTCTACTGCTGGATCTACCACTTTAATTTTGGTATTTTTTTCAATATCTTTTCTTATAAGTGGATAATGAGTACAACCTAATACTAAAGTATCAGCATTCTTAGGAATTTCAGATAAATATTTATTTAGAAGTTCCTTTCTATTGTCAAAAGTATCCCAACCACTTTCTATCATTTGTGCAAACTCAATACAAGCAATTTCTTTAACATTTAATTCACTATCAAGCATTTTAGCTTTATTTTTATAACCATGAGATTCTGCTGTAAATTTAGTTGATATCACAGCAATATTTTTATTTTTAGTATTTTTACTTGCTATTTTCACTCCTGCTTCTACAATTCCAATTATAGGTAAAGAAAATTTTTCTCTTAAATAATCAATAGCAGCAGTTGAAGCAGTATTACAAGCTACTATTACTAATTTACAATTATTTTTTACAAAAAAATCTAAAATTCTTTCAGTTAATTTTTGAAGTTCATTTTTAGTTTTTCCAGAGCCATAAGGAAAATTTCCATTATCCCCATAATATATGTAATCTTCATTTGGAAGTGATTTTATTAATTCTTTAAGTACAGTTGTTCCTCCTAAACCAGAGTCAAATATTCCTATTCTTTGAGTTTTTTCTGCCATATTTTTTTCCTTCTTTTTATAGATTATAGTAATAAATACTTTCTTATAATATCATATTTTTTTTATAATATCAATTATTCTAACTTGAATAAATCCAATAACCGTTCTTTTGTCAAACTAGAAAAACTTCCCTTAGAATTTTCTACAAAAATATCACTTAATTCTTTCTTTTTATTTTGAAGATTTAAAATTTTTTCTTCTATTGTATTTTTTGTAATAAGATTAAATACTTGAACACTATCCTCTTGTCCTATCCTATGTGCTCTATCTGTTGCTTGATTTTGTGCAGATATATTCCACCAAGGATCCAGATGAATAACTACACTTGCCTTAGTTAAATTTAAACCAGTTCCACCTGCTTTTAAAGAAATTAAAAATAAAGGCACTGCTTCATTTTGAAAATCCTCAACCAACTGATTTCTTTTTACTTTATTCGTTTCTCCTGTCAGCATAAAATATGAAATTGATAGATTATCACATTCCTGTGCAACTAAATCAAGTACAGTTGTAAATGAAGAAAATAGTAATATTCTCTGCTTATTTTCTATACTTTTTTTAATTAGCTCTATACAAGCATTAATTTTTGAAGAAGAAGAGCTTATATCTTCATATAGCAATCTTGGGTCTATACAGATTTGCCTCAATTTTGTTAGCATAGCCAAGACTTCAATTTTATTAGTATTAACATCTATACTTTGAGCCAAAGTTTCATTAATTTTTACAAGATTTGCTTGATATAGATTTTTTTCCTCTTGATTCATCTCAACAAAGTATGTTTCTTCAATTTTTTCTGGTAATTCTTTAAGCACATCTTTTTTTAATCTTCTCAATATAAATGGTTCAACCATATTTTTCAATCTTTCTGTAACATTCTTTTCAGCTTGCAAAACAATAGCTCTTTCATAGTTTTTATAAAAATAATCATAGTTGAATAGATAGCCATTCATTAGAAAATCAAAAATAGACCATATTTCAGCCAAACTATTTTCTAATGGTGTTCCTGTAAGTGCTAGCTTAAATTCTGAGTTTATCTTTTTTACAGCCTGAGCTATTTTTGTTTTATGATTTTTAATGTATTGAGCTTCATCTAGGATAATAGTATCAAAGTTAATATTTTCATATAAATCAATATCTCTTTTTAAGTAATCATAAGAAGTTATTACCACTTCATTTTTTAAATTAGTAAGAAGCTCTTCTCTATTTTTTCTATCTCCATATATTGATAGTATTGAAACTGATGAATTAAATTTATTGAACTCATTTTCCCAGTTTAAAATTAGTGAAGCTGGTGTAATAATTAAACAAGGTCTTTCTCTTTCAATGCTTTCTAAATAGGTAATAACTTGCAAAGTTTTACCAAGTCCCATATCATCTGCTAGTATCCCACCTAAGTTCATAGATCTTAATTTTAACATCCATTCAACACCAACAATTTGGTATTCTCTTAAAATTTTTTTATATTTAGCTGGAATTTCTTCAATTTTTTGCTCAAATAATTTATTAAAATCTTGATCTTTCTCTATATCTATATACTTATTTTGAAGAACATTTAATTGATGAGCTCTAAAATTTGGAATTTTTATATTTCCTTTTTTTAAATCAGTATCTTTTATATTAAAATCTTTTATAAAATCATCTAAAAATTCAAGTTGTTCCTGATCCATTAATATTATTTCGCCTTTTTTTAATCTATAATACTTCTTTTTAGCTCTATACTGATTTAATATATCAATAATTTCTCCTTTATCTAAATCAGTTGAAGAGAAATCTAATTCCAAAAAATTAGAAGTTACTTTAACTCCAACAGAATAATTAATTTTTCTAGTTTTATTAAAGTTTTTAATAGACTGACTTAAATATATATCAGCATAAGTATGAAGTAATGGAATAATATCCTCTATAAATTTATCAATTTCTGATTTTTTATCTATAATCATAGTCTCATTTATTTCAAATACTTTTTGATGAGAGTTTATATAGTTTTTTAAATTCTCAATAATATTAGGATTTAACATTTCAAATATCCCTACAATTTGAGTTAAATTTGTATTTACAAAATGATTTTTATATTCTAACTTAAAGATAAGATCCCCATCACTATTAATATCTAAATAAATTTTAGGTTTTTTATTTGAATAATTTTTAATTAAATCTAAATATTCTTC
>ERZ772957.993-NODE-993-length-19864-cov-66.515473_pt1 | contig 19864 bp, 20 predicted proteins | sample MGYA00580682_ERZ772957 | MGnify/ENA primary metagenome ERZ772957 (study PRJEB29015, sample SAMEA2737921) | human oral metagenome | biome: human oral; feature: human-associated habitat; material: dental | place: China | collected 2025 ...
CCGAGGGACGAGGGCCGCGGATGGTGGGCCCGGGCCAAGCCCCCGACCACCCCGCAAGACGCGGCGAAGAGCACCGGCCGGTGGCGCGGTCGCTGCGCTGGGACGCCATGGCACACAGCTGCCGTGGTCCTGGATCGCTGGGCTGGTGGCACTGACGCTCGCCGCCGTGGTCACCATGCTGTCGTCGATCCCACCCGGCTGCACGGAGAGCCCCGCGAAGTGCACCTGCCCGTGGAACCGGCTACCTGAGCCCAGGGGTCCGGCTGCTCGCCATTGCCCGGGGCGCGGCCGCCGCCTACAGTGGATTGCCCAGCGTGCATCGCAGGGGGAGTCATGATCCGCAATGTCCATGAGCGCAGCATCCCGGCTGATGCCGAGGCGGCCGGAGTCCTGCTCGATGGCCTGGGCCGTCCTGGGGACCGCCTGTGGCCCTCGCAGTTCAGGTACCCGATGGTGCTGGACGCCCCGCTAGGGGTCGGGGCCGACGGCGGCCACGGTCCCATTCGCTACCACGTCGTCGAGTACGAGCCAGGGCGGCGGGCGCGCTTCGCCTTCCACCGGGGTGTAGGCATCGAGGGATTCCACGAGCTCGAGATCCAGGCCCTGCCCGGCGGCCGCTGCCGGATGCGCCACGTGCTCATGGGGCGGACGCGCGGCAGGATGCGCCTGCTCTTCCCCGTCCTGGTCGAGCCCCTGCACGATGCCGTGATCGAGGACCTGTTCGACAATGCCGAGCGCGAGCTCACTGGAGGGGTCAGGTGCCCGGCGAGGCACCCGGCCTGGGTGAGGCACTGGTCGCGCAAGGAGCGCCGTCGATGACGCGGGCCTGGGCTTTCGCGGGCTGCGCTGCGGTACTTGCGGGGCGCTGCCCCTGGCCGTGACGCCGCACTCGACGCTCGGTCACCGGGTTGCGGCCGACCCCGCCGCAGGGCATCAGTCCGCGGATGGGTACCCGATGAGGCCACCCGTCCCGCGGTCGTGGCTGACGATGATGCTGGGTGTCAAGCCTCAGGTTTTGTGGAGGCTTGTTTATCTGGTTCCGGCTAGCGCGGGTTGGCGCTCGCCGGCGCGTAGGACTCGCCTCGTTGCGGACGCGCCCAAGGGTTGTGGACGCGTCTGAGGGTTGCCGACGCGCCCCGGGGGAACGTCCGCAACCCCCACGCGCGTCCACAAGCGCAGGGCTTGGCAATCGAGCGGTGGCAGCCCTGACCCGTAGAACCAGAACCAGCAGAATAAGTCCTGTAAGCCCGGATCGAGCGGCTGTCGGAGGAGTGGTCGGGGGCTCTGCCCGGGACCGTGGCGGGGCTGGCGGGAGCGGCCCGAGGGACGAGGGCCGCGGATGGTGGGCCCGGGCCGAGCCCCCGACCACCCCTCAACACGCGGCGAAGCCCGATGGCCTGCGGCCACCGGGCTTCTTCTCGTCGGGGTGTTCGGCCTGGCGGCCTACAACCCCTTCCTCCTCGGAGGTCTCACGAGCAAGCTCGCGGACCTCCTCGTCGTCGGGGTCTTGGCCTGCGGCCTTCGACCCCCTCCTCGGCGAAGAGCGCCGCCCCGTTCAACTTCGCAAGCTCGTTGACGGGGCGGCGCTCTTCTTCTCGTCGGCCCAGCCCTATCGCACTCAAACCTTTGGGACGAGTGCTGGCGCTACGTGATGGAGCATGCGTCGGATGAGGTGCGGCAGCTCCAGCAGGCGCAGCAGGGCGTAGCTGGCGGAACCCTACCGCCCGAGGGAGACGTCGCTGTCGGGGCTGCTCGCCGGTCAACGCACGACGACGCCACGGCAGTACGTCAGGTGGAGGCCAGTGCTGCCACAGCCGCAGGCAGCGCAGAGAAGCCCGCTGGCTCAGGACGTCGGCGCATCAACCGCCGCCTGAGGCCCGAGGTCGCCAGGGAGATGGTCCAGCTGCATCGCAGTGGCCATACGGCCAAGGAGATCGCTCAGCAGTTCGGCTTCCACCGCGAAACAGTGGCCCTCCACCTGAAGCGGGCAGGCATGACGCTGCGCACCAGCCTCCAGGACGAGGCCTTCTGCCAACGAGTTCGCCAGACCTACGAGACGATCGAGACGGTCAAGGGCACAGCCCAGCAGCTCGGCGTCAGCAAGGACACGGTGCGGAAGGTGCTGCAGAGGTGAGGCGTTAGACCTGCTCAGCGTGGGTGGATCGGCACCCTTGAAGCTGTGATAGTCGACGTGTTGTCAGAAACTGGACCGCTCGGGCCACACAGCAGTGCCGCATCGCTCTTCACTGAACAGCGTCATTAGCATCGTCTATGACCTGTGCCACTCAGTGCGCCACCTCGCATGTAACCAACCTTCGTCCAGCCCGACCAGTACCAACCGGCCACCGCATGTGACGATACGGTCACGGCTGGGTCGAGGTGAAGCATGTATACTGTATGGTCTCGATTCGAACAGTAAGCCGAGTTGATCCTCTCGCTTGCTGGGGACGGCACCGTTGCTCACCAACCCGGAGCGATGAGGCTCGTACCCGCACACCACTGCGGCATGACACCAGCCGAGCGGATGACTCACCACCTACACTTGATCACGACCGGTCGCAACCGATGAGCGATCACCCGAGACAGCAGAGATGAGCGTACTTCGGAACCCCAGGACGATTACCTGGCAGGCCGAACGACAGCCACGAGGGTCGTTCGGGCATACCCGCTGCGCCTTCTATCCCCTCGCTATATCGATGGATATTTCTGTCCCTCTTGGCACCACCCTCCATTTCCATTCTACACCGCAATGCACCAGTTTGTTGCCTAAAGTTATTGACTTTAGGCGTATTAATTGGTATATGTGGAGTATATGGAAAAGAGGCGTCAGCACAGTCTATCAACACCATCGGGAGAAACACAGATTCCGAATGAAAATGCCGATCAGCCACCAATCCTTGCTGGCGAGACATCACCATCCGCAGGAGCGGCCGAGTATCTCGACACTCAGAGAAGCGGCAAACGGTGGCGCAGGATCGGAAGAGCGCTCCTGGACGTTCTACCGATCGAAGTCCGATGTGAGGTACATTGGAAGACGCCAGATCAACAATTTCCTCCAACCACATATGCTAGCTTCGCTAGCAGACAAGAAAGAGAAGAGTCGGTCATGAGCGACCCAACGATCGTAACGTTCGACGGAGAAGAAATAGCCTATAGTGATGTCCTCGTTCCCGGAGGAAATATAGAGGTCGACCCAGGAGTGTCATCTTCTCGGATTGTCCATATTCCTCGGAGGCCGACGCCTCTCGTAGCGCGCAGAGCTAAAGCGATTTATCGCTTGCAAACGCGTAAAGGCCCAAATAAGACCGCGAAGAATTCTACCTCTGCAGCTTGATCTACCATGTCGGATGATGCGATAGAAGTCGCAGACGGTCATCAGGAGGCGCCAGCACTATCAACGATCGATTTTGCTGCCGAAGCATGCTGGGCGGTTTGGTGCAGTCGCGATCAATGGATCCGCCGAAAAGTCGAACAAATCGAGTATCTCGACAGAGAAACAGCCACGCATTCAATCTCGTATGATATCGACTTTTCCCATCTTCGCTCACTGAGTTCCTCTCTTGAAGGAAATAAGTTCGTTCAAGACGACCGTGCAGCGCTGCTTCTTCCACTCGATGTGTTGGACCAGCGGCCGTATATGACAGAGCGTCTCGGCTCTCCTTGGAACGGACAGATTTGTCTGGCGACGCGACATGAAGCAGCCTACTTCAAGACACTATTGCTGCTTTCCCACGTCGCGTTCGCCGGAGGGATCTCCAAATCGATCACTAAGCGCATGCCAAACCTCAACGAGGATACCCTTCAGTTCGTATTTGATACTTTTCTTGAACCCCCAATCGATACCGATGCTGATACGATTATTCAACGTCTTGACTGCGATGCGGAGAATGATCGCTTTTCTCGTCTTTTGACGTGGATACAGAGCTCCACATTTGTTATTGTCTCCATACCCAACGACGATTCGATTGCTCAAGCGACCCTCACATACTCTTTTTCAGATCGGATGTCGCAAAGTACACCACCGGAAGGTAAGAGAGCTCGCTTCGATGCATTCCTAGATCGTTATGGGATCAGATCTTCCTCGTTGACTATTCCTAAGGCTAATAGCGATGAAGATCTAGCGCTTAGGCTACGGATGCTGGTACCCCCCGGGATGCGAGTCGACGATGCCAAAGCTATCCCGATCACGCCAGAAATCGATCAAATCCCAGAGCTCAAGGACTACTTCGATTGTGTTTCACATCGGCAAAGCGGGAGAGTTGTCTCCGTATATGCGCCGCCCGTAGAGCCGAAATATGTTTCTCCCAATACCCTTGACGCTTCCACATACTTTGACCTGAAGATCACCATGAACCCGAAGCGGGAGATTCTCGCATTCCCCGCTCTCGTCGCAGCATTTCTATCGTTCTTCATCGCGCAACTGTTGGCAAATCATGTAATGGGACATTCGATGGATGACTCATGCGACTCCATGTCCTCATTTCCCACATTGGCTCCGATGGCAACACTGATACCTGCGTTCATCGGTTCAAGAGTCATCGTATCGAACGAGCACGAGACAGTCAGTTTCGCTCTAGGTTTCCGGCGCATACTCCTTACAGTGAGTGCAGTCCTCTCAGTTATACTTTCAACGATTCTTGCGATCAGTAAGGCCGATCATTCTTCTGACGGAACGCTCCAGGTCGTACTCTTTATATGTGTCGTTATCGAGTTCCTAATCTTTATGTTTTTCCTTCTCGATATTATTCGGATTGAAGTGTGGAGGCGCGGGACTCGAGGCAAGTATAATAGGCGGGTATGGGGAATAATTAGCGTAATGACCGCATTTGTCGCATGTTGTTTCTGGTGGAACTGGCCGCTTACATCTCCATTTTGGAAATGGTTAGGCGAAGTTCCCTCACAGATCACAACATTTCTTTGTGGGTGAAGTAGTGCATTTTTGAGGAGTACGTGTAGGTCAGATGACGTACTTGTAGTCAACGAGTCTCGTCTTGGCTGGTTGTATGGTGCGGGATCGAAACGGCAGAGATCGTCGTGAGGCTACAAGATGCTGGCAGCGTTGTTGAATTGACGATGCCGCTAAGGGAGGGGCTCTCTGCTACAGATGATCGACGCCCACTAGGACGACTGCCTCCGCAGGGCCGACATCATGGCCAACTATGGCCAGCCATTACTCTTCCAGCCCCCGCACCAACTCCCCCGGATCACTGTCCAGGCCCTTGGCGATGCGCACGATGTTGTGCAGGCTGAGGTTGCGCTGGCCACGCTCAACCTGGCCGATGTAGGTCCAGTGCAGTTCGCAGCGCTCCGCCAGCTTCTCCTGGGACAATCCCAGCTCCTCGCGGCGCAGGCGTACCCGCCTGCCGAACTCGCCGGTGATGGCGGAGAGCGGCGACTTGGGACTGAGACTGGGCACCACCACATCCCATAGGTCTCATGACTCTCGATCCAGAGACGATGAGTCTCAAGACGATGTATCCTGCTGCTGCCCGATCCAACCGATCGAGGAGGTGAGTGCTATAGGCGGCAGCCTGTGACCCCAGTTCGTGCGGTGTGCCCGCAGTGGCATGCTGCGGCGGCGTCCGTCAGACGGTTCTCGTCCGGCGGGCGTTGTCTTGCGAAGACGCGGGAGTCTGCTGGGATATCGGGCGCTGGGCGGCTGAGTGTGCAGGTACCGTTGCCTGAGCTGCTGCATCCTCGTCTGGGAGTGTCCAGACGAAGACCAAACCAGCCCTCGGGAACAGCCAGCCGTCGTAGCGGTAGCGCACGGCAGCGGTGTCGGGCTCATCGGAGGTCCTGCCTCCGTCACCCCGCGAGGCGAAGTCCATCAGAGAAACCTGCCCCACGACGTCAGGGTCGTAGGTGAGCTCGACGTCCAGGTCCTTGGTCGGGCGATCGATCCCTAGGTGAAAGCTCCGCCCCTCACGAGACACGGTGGTCCGGAACCGAAACGCTACCATCACCGGCTTACCTGCCCGGATGACCTCATCACCCAGGTCGACCACGTAGACCTGTGAGGTGCTGTCGGTGTGGCGCTGGAAGGCAACATCGACCCCGTCGATCGTGAACTGCTCCAGCGTGAACACCTCGGGATCGCTGACCTCGAAGCCCAGTGTGGGGCGGCGGTACCAGACGCTGGTCTCACCGCGCTGAGCGACTAGCTCCTCGTAGCGCTGACGGTCACTGACCACGGCGAACTTGCGGAAGCGGTGCTTCGGCACCACCGTGTACTCTCAACGAACCGTTAGGTCGAAGAACGAGTAAGGAGCAGTGCTCCTTACTCTTGGTATACCAAGAGTTGCGTCGACGCGGGCGTCGTACCACCGTTCCTCTGCTGCGATCGCCTGGTGCTTGATGTCAGCGTAGACCTCTTGGCCGAAAACTGGGTCGCCGAAGCGCAGCCCCAGGCTGGTCCGCGCCAGGTTGTCGAGCAGCTCCGGTGTGGCGATGCGGTGCAGGTCCTCTCGATCGAAGCGGAAGGCCTCGATGAGTGCATCGCGCAAGGTCGGTGCCTCATCGCGGATGGTCTGTCGGAAGCGTGCCACCGTCGACTCTTCTTGGTCGCGGCGGAAGGTGTACTCAAACAAGGTGGACAGGACACCAGCACCAAACAGGGTGCCACCAAGCTCAGTGAGTGGGAAGCTGTGCAGCCAGTTCCAGGTGCCGAGATCGAGGTGGTTGAGCCAGGCGGCGAGCATTATCAGGAGGATACCGGCCAAGGTCAGAGATACTGCCAGCAGGGCCGCTTTGGCACGGCGGAGGCGATGTAGTGGTGATGGTGCGGTGTTGGCTGCCATTCATTGTTTAGTATAGCAAATCGACGACCGCTCTGCACGCTTTCCCTATGATCTTCTGTCTCGGCCCCGACAAATCTCGGCTTAGCCCTCGTCGGCGTCACGTTCGTCTTCTCTGTCGATGTGATGAGCGTCGGACTCGTAACTCCGAGCCATATTTCGCAAGATGGCAGCCGTACGGGGCCACGTCAATTCAAGCGCTTTTGCATCAGTTTCATACTGCTGCGCCAAAGTCCGCTCCTGGACGCCACCATCATACGCTCCGCGGACAGAGCCTCCGCGCTGGTTGTATCGCCCCCTAGAAAGGCCACTCTCAATCTTTGGGTTCTTGAGGCTCTCGAGAAGGTCACGAATCTCCTCTGCTGGCCAAATTCCGTCTCGTCCTTCCGGGCAGCGCGACAGAACATTACCGACCTCTCCATCGCCAACCTTGGCGCGCCCACATTCCGCTAGCAACCGTCGACACTCTGTCACCCAGCCAGTGAGATGTTCGACATCGATAAAGCCATCGTCTTGAAGTCCTGGGATGCGCGACCAATACCGCAGAACCTTCCAGACTCGTGTCGCGTATGCCCTCTCATCTTCATCCCTCTCTCGTGTCGGCTCCGTGCGGTCCTCGGCATGGTAAATTACCTTCACGAAATGGACAAATTCCTTAGGACTATTGCCGAGAGACCGGTAGAGCGCATCTGATGGCTTATGGTCGGGGGTGCAGTCAAAGAAATGGAACTCAAGTCCTGGTAGATCGGGGTCGTCAGGCACGGTTGACTCCAGCCACTTCAGCGCCCGCGCTACTCTGTAGCCGTCATGCTGAGCAGCGGGATCTAGTCCTGCGATGAGAAGGCTATACAGCACCTGCTTCACCAGAATGCTTTCACATTGCGACTGGCGAGACAGCATATGGCTCAACAGCTCGAGTGCTCGCCACGGGTGACCATGCTCGACAAGCAGGGCCACGGCTTCTGCTTGCTCCTCGTCTGGAATGCCCCAACACCTTGCGTCTTTCCAGTATGCAGTGATAAGCGCTTCGTCAAGAGAAGCAACTTGCGTCCAATATTTCTTGGCCATTGGCACGATAGCGAGCAACCTCTGTTTACCTACAGGAGACATGTCTCCAGTGCTCAGTATCTTCTTCAGCCAAGCGAAGCCATCAATATCCAAGCGATTCCGCGCGTAACACGCGGCGGCTCGCTGCAACGCCTCAGACTCTTCATCTATCCAGCTCACGATACTTGCGTCATCTAACGTCCCGGTGACGGCCAGATAGGCGCCGACGAGATCGGGGCACTCAACATCCTTTGCCAATGAACGAACTGCATCGATGCCAATTTTGGCAACACTCTTGATCGCGTCGCGACGAGCGCGGTAGGCACGTTCCTTAAAGCCGCTGTCATTGTACCGGCGTCCATCGATGAGCACATGCCATTCCGATTGGAAGAGATACGAGTACCTGCGAGGGTCGCTTGGGTCCTCAAGTGCCTGCGCGATCTCTCTCATTCGCGCGATCTCCTGGTCGGTCATTGCCCAGGTTGCGTCCGCATGATGCTGTTGGTGATGGATCTGCTGAGTCAGTGCGGCCCAGACAGTGTGGCGGTCTTCAGAGTTCCATGACCCAACGGGTACCTCGTGCGCAAGATGGTCGAGAATCTTTGCCCGAGCCTCCATCGGAATGCGATTCCCAGCATCGATAAGGAGGGTCCAACGATCTGCCCGACTAGCGGCTGCTGCGACTATCTGATCGGCCAGCGCGGCATGATACTTCGCCATCTCCTCATCGCTAATCTTCTCACCTGGCAGTTCCCAGTCGCGATACCGGGGCCCGGTGGAAGAAATGATAGATGAATGCCCCGGCTGAAGTAGGAGTAGCGTAAGCTCCCAGCCGACCTCCGGATATCGCCGATTGATCGCCTGAACTACTTTGAGCTTGTCATCAATATTCGCCGCGCTCTGGGTAGTCCATCCTACGGTGATCTTTTCGAGACTCTCAATGGGCCGGTTACCTCTACGTTCATCTCGATCGATATCTACATCCACAAGAGCTGCTAGTGCCATCGCGGATCGACCGTAGTGGTCTGACGACCAACAAAGGTTCTCTAACGCCCACAGGAGGTCCGGATGAAGCGAGGAAGGACCAAAAGTACCCTTTTCGGAATCTCGGAAGAGTGTGCGTGCTGTTGGGCTCGACTTGCTCAAATCTGCAGACACTACAGTGAGAAACTCATCTGGTGCCGCTTCTGCCAAGACAGGAAGTGCCGGGGCCGACGTCCCCAGAACTTGACCGGTGTCGTCTGCGAAGGCATCATCAAGGAGTCGTTTCACGATACCGCTAGCAGCACGTGCAAGTTCATCTGACGATAGCGCTGCGAGTACGAGACCTTCTGCAGTATGCTTACGGAGCGTCTCACTTTGCCCAGGATGCACGCCTTGCAACTGAGCTCTCAGTCGCTCGGCTGTGTCGAGGCTGCGGTACGGGTCATCAGCGAGAAGTACGCCGCGTACAAATACTTCCCATCGCTGAACTACTTCGTGTTCCAGTCTCGGTAGAAGTAGCCGTGCAGCATCGACAGGATCCACGAGGCGCCACAGTCCACCTGACTGCACGAATGGTGCGTCCGTTTGCTGGCTCAGAGTGACCAGCAAACGGCGAATGTCCCGAATTGGTGTGCCAACGAAGGACTGGATGAGTTCTTCATCGCGCGTATTACCGTCCTCCCAGGCTCCTACAAGCACCAGTGGCGTCAGAATAGCCGCAGTTTTGGCGTCACTCAGCCATGCAGGCTTCTGCTTGACTGGATTGCGTGAGATCGAACGAATGAACGCTGTCATGCTTCGGCGTCCGAGCGCGACTAGCCGTTCGGCACGACGAAAATCCACTCCTTCCTGTCGCAGTAGCTCCGCTGCCTCCTGGCGGCCGATCTTTGGAAGGGATATCGTCGCATCGTCTGCGCTGTATTCAGTGGCATCATTGATAATAGTCAGGACGCGGTGCCCTCGTCCCATTGCAGCGCCCATATCTGGATTGCTGAAGCGTGGAATTAGCAACAGCGGCGTCGTGCTCTCAACAAGATGCGACCAGGCCGCTTGATCGGTCACGAGAACGGTGCGGTCAAGGAGTCTGTTGTGATCTGAGAGCACCGCGTAAGTGAACGCGAGCGCGTCATCGACGCACGATGTCTTGATTGATACCGGCCTACCTAGGGCGTCGGTATCGAGCTCGTTCAGGAATTTCTCGACCTCCTCATTGCGCCGCGCACGGAAGAACTGGAGTGGAATGGTGGTATCCGATTCCTTTTGGAAACGACCCCACCAAGCCGAGAGCATTGTTGCGCCTCGTGGCTGACGGCCGAGTTGCTCAGAAATCCAGTAGTGGACGGCTGGGGTTGCTTGCAACCACCCCTCAAGCGTGTGGGCGTCGACAACTTTGACGTCGGCAAACTTCTGCTCCTTGCGCCGCTCGTCTGCCCACTGCTGGCCGTTGGGCCAACTTCGCGGCGTCGCAAACACATACACGTACTGACGGGCTTCATCACCCAGTTCTCCGACACGTTTAGTGAGGTCGCTGTCAGCCTTGCTTTTCACCTGTTTATTGGTGCCGAGCTCAAAGCGAAGTTCTCCAGCTGGTAAATACGGACTCCCCGTTGAAGTGGCTCTTCCATCCCATCCGGGTGCGGCCGTACCCTCATGGGCACGCATGTCAATGCCAGTAATACCAGGTGTCTGGGCAAGAAGGCGCCGCAGGAGTTCAGGAAAGGCGGTTTTGGAATCGCTCCGGTTGGCCCACTGACTGAGTTCGATCGCCGAGATGAGTTCTGGGCTATTGCTGTTGAACGCTGGAGGTAGGGATTGGGGGATCCGAGGAATGGTCGCCATGCACCTATTATAGCTTTGAATGGTCACCACTGCGAGTCCATTGGGTGGGGTACAGGGTGATTGGTCGGTGGGACGATCCTCCCGGTATGTGCTGCTCCGTGATGCGCGAGGAGGATGGTTGGACCACCTTCTTTGAGTAGTAGAATTCATGTTATACTGGAAACTATCTTATGAGCCAAGGACATATCACCGCCAACGGAGTCATTCTTCAGCAGCATGAGATTTCAACTGTGGTGTTCTTGACACAGCAAGGGTTTGATGTATCACTAATCCCACCGCAGCGCCGCAAGGGTGCGCATACACCAGATATACGCATGCTGGGGCTCGACTGGGAGATAAAGCGCCCCAAGGGCCGGAGTGCGCATACGATCAAGCGGGCATTCAAGAGCGCCTCCAGGTAGTCTTCGAACATTATCTTTGACTTACGGAGTTCTAAGATTCCGGACGAAGCCAATCTGCCTAAGTTGGAAAAGGAATTCGCCGACATACGAAGCGTCAAGCGGCTTCTGATCATCACGAAGAATGGGAAAATTGTTGACAAAGCGAAGCGAGTTTGTTACTTTAGGTAAAGAAGAGGCGTCGCCACCGTGGTTCTGCGGAGGCCACGCCTCTTCTTTTTGGTTGAGAAGTCCTTCTGTTGTGCGAGAAGTCCTCGCTAAGTTAGACCAAACAAAAAGTCCCCCGCGGGGTAGCGTGAAAACTACATGTCGGAGACTCTGACGACATGGCGATCAAGCCGTGTCTGTATGTAGCATATGCTTCCTGGCCAGAATGTCAAGAGGCTTTAGAAGGTTTGCTGTTTCAGCAAGCTGACGGATCACGTTTCAGGTGAATTTAACTCTTCATCCCTCACCACCTCAACCATCACAATGGTGCGGTAGGTGCTCATCCGGGTATGGAGTCCGCGTGGGAGCTGGCTGTGGTCCTGGTAGAAGACGGTGCGCATCGGGGCGTCCTGGCCCGTTATGGTGACCGCCAAGACGGCGTCATCGGGCTCGACGGGCCCGATGGCAGGCAGCTCAAGCGCCAGGCGGTAGCGGCGCATTGACAGATCACCCTGCGTGGCCTGAGCGCTGACCGCTCGCTCCATGTTGAGCGCGACATCTCGTGGATCATCGCTGGACGGATAGTGCCAGACCTGGATCAGGGGTGCCTTGGTCGGGAGGCCGACGGTCGTCATCTGGTCGATGACCACCGCGAGCTCAGTGCCCTGGCCACCGAGTTGGATGCTCAGCGTTTCGGTGCCCAGGCGTCCGGCGACTTGGGCGAAGTAGACCAGGTCGCGCGCGATCATCGGCATACCAGCATCACTCCAGCGCCGGGCAGTGCGCTGGTCCCGCCAGTCCTGGGGCGAGAGTGCTTCTGCGGTGAGCTGGAGGCGGTCAAGGACGGTGTCGGCCGGAGCGGACAGGGATAAGGCGGCGGCTGCTTCGTTGCGGCCGCTGTGCTGGTAGCGGGTCAGTTCGCGCTGGAACATCAAGAAGCCGTCGAGCAGGTCGTCGCCACCGCAGACCTGACGCAAGGTGATGAAGGCGCTGAACTTCTGCACCGTCAGTCGGCCGTAGGCCTTGCGCAGGGCCAGCAGTTCGCTCAGCACCTGCCGTTCCAGCGCGACGCGCTGCTCGGCGGCGTCAGCGTCCCCGACCGGGAAGACGTCCTGCGACGGGCGGGACTCGGGCTCCTGGGACGTGCTCATGACCTCTATCTTGACCACCTCATTCACGCACCGTGCGGCCTTGGCGCCGCACGGTGCACTTTTCTGTCACGACGCCAGCGGGGGCGGCGGGCTTTCCTAGTTCTGCCAGGCCGAGCATCCGCAGCTGCGGGTCAGTTCAGTCTGGGTGGCCGTCACGGCCGCAGACATCGTTCGCGGACGGTGTGACGAGATCTGCTCGTCGGCACCGGCCTCCGCTTTGGAAGGAACTCATCATGGCAACAACCGCTCTCAGTCTCTTCTCTCCCGAGCGCACCGGCACAGGGGTGGTGCTCGGCGCTGGCCAGGCGCGACAGACTCGCCGTCAGGTCGAGCAGGTCGCGGCCGAGGCGGAGGTCGCCGCCCAAGCCGAGCAGGCCCGGGCCTTCCTGACCTCGCAGGTTCTGACCAACATCGCCACCTTGGTGACCCAGGCCGAAGCCCAGACCCGCATCGCCCCCGGTGGCGCTCAGTTCTACGAAGCGATCATCACGGGGTATGCGCTGGGGGCTGGGCAGCGGATCGGACGGCTGTAGGGGCCGCTGGCCGTGAACCAATACCGCATGAGCGCTGGGGTGACCAACCCGGGTAGTGGACTCGCGTTCCGCCTCGGCTCGTCCTTCTTTCTCTGTCTTCTTCTCTCTATTGGAGGTTTCATCATGATGACAATCGTGTGGTTGCTGGCGCTTATCGGGCTGACGGTGGTGGTCGGCGTGGGCTGGCTGGTCATCCAGGGGGTGCGAGACGGCCTGGCTGAGCCGCCTCGGACGCCGCCGACGAGCAGCGGTCTGCCCGCCCCGCCCTGGGCCACGGTCCAGACCCTGGGCAGTGAGTTGAGTCAGCAGCGCCAGCAGGCCAGCCACGCCATGCAGGCGGCGATGGCACAGGTCCTGCGTGACCAGCAGATCGCGGATGCCACCAGCGGCGTCAGCAGTGGACCGGACCCTGCTCACGACGGTTGGGTCAGTGACGACTGAGCCGAACTCGTCGCCCTGTCGGACGAGCCACCGCTCTCCGGCTCACGCAACGCCTGCATCATCGTGATGCGCGACATTGTTGCAAAAATTACTACAGCAACTTTGCTGCCATTAATTGGCGCTGACGTCCAGATTGTTGCCGGGGGCGAATCTGGGCTGGTGGAGTCATGGCTCGTGGTGTCGTGTCGGTTGGAATGGTGAAACGCGTAAGGTTGTGCCGGGCAGCTGTTCGTGGAATGTATGGGATAAGGGCGACGACATGTCATGGCATGAAATGTCGGCAGGTGGCCCGCCCGAGTGCAAGTAGTAGTGAACAACAAGGAGGGACAGCAATGAGATACGAAACCAAACAAGCAGTGGTGTCGGGTGCTGGAGGAACAGTCGCCCACCGCGATGAGGCGGACTCTGACGTTGACTCATCGGTCAGGGGTATCCCCGGTCTCCCACCTGGCGGCTTCGCCACCATCCTGGCAGATCCACCGTGGCAGGCACAGAGTGGTGAGGCGCATTACCAGACGATGAGTCTGGAACGGATTATGGGGATGCCAGTGGTGGAGCTGGCAGCAGCGGATGCGCACTTGTGGCTGTGGACGACTAATGCCTTGCTGCCCAGGGCGTATGAGGTGGCCCAGGCCTGGGGGTTTACGGTGCAGAGTCCGTTGACCTGGGTGAAGTTCCGACTGGGCTTGTCAGGACGGTACCAATTGCGTAATGCCACGGAGCAGTTGTTGTTCTGCACCCGAGGACGTGCCCCACTGGGTAACCACTCCCAGCCGACCTGGTTTAACGCCCCGGTGCTGGAGCACTCCCGGAAGCCGGCGGAGCAGTTCGCCATCATTGAACGGATCAGCCGAGGGCCATTCCTCGAGCTGTTCGCTCGGCGGCGGCCTGAGTCCAACCAGCCGTGGGCGATCTGGGGCAACGAGGTGGTGTCCGATGTGCGGATTCCGGGGTATGGGGTGGCGCGGTATAGCGGACGGGTTGCCAGGGATACCAGTCATTCACACCGGAGGAGCGGATCATGAGAGGAATCAAACATGTCGGACAATGGCGGGATGCGCTCGCTCGCGGCGAGGTTCTGGAGGAGCTGTTTGTACCTATTCGGCGGCGTCGTGCTGTTGACCTGGACGATGAACCTGATCTGCCAGTACTGGTGGGCGATCGCGGTCGTCGGCGTCATCGCGGCCATCGTGGTCGGGGTGCGCTGGTATCTCCGGCGGTGGTAAACCGACGTCGACGAGGGCGAGTGTCATGAGGCGCCGGAAGAGTGCGGCTCGTCAGCCACGCTATCGGGCGGTGGCGTCGTGGCGCCAGACGGTAGATATCGAGGGGCTGGCGCGGGCGCTGCTGATGCTGGCGCTGCACCGGGCTGGACAGAACGCCGCTGCGACGGGCAGTCGGCAGACGAGCACGACCGCCACGCCGTCAGCGAGAGATGCCAGCGCTCCACAGCAGCCCGTTACCGCGAGGGTGGATCGGGCTAATGGAGGTCAGTCATGAGTCGGGCCTGGCAGTGGTACGAACTGGCGTGGCACAGCCCGCTGGCGCCGGCAGCCGCCGTGGCGGCGATGGAGCGCCTGACCACCGCGACCGAGCTGGGACCGCTCGTGCTGGAGCTGCGCGCCTGGTCTGGTGGTGCGCGCTGGCTGGTCGGCTGTCGACCGGATCGGAGCGCACAGTTGAGGAAGCTGTTGGCGCATCACCTCCCGGTACAGGTGTCTCCGCTCGAACGTCAGCGGGGCTCGGTCGACCAGGTCGTGCGGTTGCAGGTGCGCCGTGACCAGGTCAGCGCAGATAGCGAGCGGATCATGGCGGCGACCCGGGCGCTTTACGCCACGCTGAGCGACCTGAGCGGCGGGCAGCACGTCGTGCTGCAGTTGGTCATCGGTCGTCGCCTGCCGTCGTCGTTCTTCACGGCGCCACCCGCGCCGGGCTGGCGAGAGCTGCTGCTGGGCACCTCCATCCAGAAGCCCGCAGCCCGCCTGGCCACGGCGACTGACGAGCAGCATGGCGCCATGGCCTGCCTGCGCCTGGGAGTCACCGGAGCGCCGCAGCAGGCCCATCGATTGCTCTCGCAGGTGCTCGGAGCAATGCGCACCGTCGAGACCACGCAGGCTCGGTTCCGTTTCAGCGCTGACGCCTCGGACAACCTGGCGCGGGCGACTCGGCCGTGGCGCTGGCCGCTTCGGCTGCGCTCAGGCCAACTGGCAGCCGTCTGCGGCTGGCCGATCAGTGAGCCACCGTTGCCGCTACTGGGCGATCTCCATCCGCGTCAGCTACCACCACCAGAGGGGCTGGTCCAGGCGGATCGGGTGATCGGCCAGGCCAGTGCACCGGGGTGCCGCCAGCTCATCGCGATACCGATCCACGACGCCGCCTTCCACACCCACCTCCTGGGGCCGACCGGAACGGGCAAATCGACGGTGCTGCTGTCGCTGGCCCTAGCTGATGTCAGTGCGGGGCGCGGTGTGCTCCTGATCGACCCCAAGGGGGATCTGGCTATCGACCTGCTGGCTCGTATCCCCGTCGAGCGACACCGCGACGTCGTCGTGATCGATCCGACCAATCCCGCACCGGTCGGCCTGAACCCGCTGGCTGGCCCTGCCAACCTGGCACCGGTCACCGCTGACGGGGTTCTGGGCACCTTATCCGCGCTGTTCCGGGAGTACTGGGGTATCCGCAGCGCTGATGTGCTCAGTGCCTCGCTCCTGACGCTGGCCCGCACGCCGGGGGCGAACCTGTTATGGCTGCCACCGCTCTTGACCGACCCGAGCTTCCGGCGCCGGATTGTCGCTGCACACGATGATCCACTGGGCACTGGCGCCTTCTGGGCGGCGTATGAATCCAAGACGCCGCAGGCCCAGGCGGCCGAAATCGCCCCGGCGCTCAACAAGTTGCGCCAGCTGATCATGCGACCGCATCTACGGGCTGTCCTGGGACAATCTGCGCCACGGTTCGCCATGGCAGATCTGTTTACCCGGCGGCGGATCGTGGTCGTCAATTTGAATCGTGGGCTCCTCGGTGCGGAGGCCGCACGGCTCGTAGGAAGTCTGCTGGTGAGCCAGTTGTGGACACATCTCCTGGCTCGGCAGGCGGTGCCCGCTGAACGTCGTCACATCGTCAGCATCTATATTGATGAGGTCCATGACTTTATCAATGGGCTGCCCGGAGACTTATCTGATGCGCTGGCCCAAGCTCGCTCCCTAGGCGGCGCTTTCCATCTGGCGCACCAGTACCGGGCGCAACTGACGCCAGCGATGGTCCAGGCCATCGATACCAATGCCCGCAACAAGATCTACTTCGGTCTGTCCGGTAGTGATGCGACTGCGGCCGTTCATCTGGCGCCTGAGCTTGATGCCCACGACTTCCTGCAGCTGAAGACGTATCACGCCTATACCACTGTCATGCAGCGTGGGCAGTCCACCGGCTGGATGTCGATCGCGACCAGACCCGCACCGCCTGTCCGGCGGCCGCCCGCTGCGCTGTACGCCGCCAGCCACGAGCGATACGGCGTGCCCGCGACGCAGACCGAGCACGAGCTCCGAGCGCTGACCAGGCCAGGCGACCAGCCCGACCACCCGCCGAGCCCGCTAGATGAGCCCGACGAATCCGCCCCGATCGGGCGCCGTCGACGTGAAGCACCGTAGACGACTCGGGCGACGGACGGGCAGACGGATCACTGCTGTGAGCTAACGCCGGTTGTCCCCGGACGGTCGCCAGAAGGCCGCCACCAGTGGCGGTGACTGACCCCGCCACGGCGGCGTCTCGTGACCCAGCGCCAGCGGTACCACCGGACCTAGATCACCACACCAAGGAGAAAGGAGACCAGTCATATGAACCAGAACCTCAATCCACTCGCGGTGCTCGATCACCCGATCTACCGCCGCCTGATGGACCTCCTGCGTGTCCATCGCTTCGCCACTACCACACAGCTGGCCCGGCTGACCAGCGATGGCTACGCCACCATGCGCTCAGCCACTCGTCAGACGCTGCGCCACCTCAACCGCCTCCTGAAGGAGCGACTGGTGCTGCACCTGGAGCGCCGCATCGGCGGCTGGCAGGGCGGCTCTAGCGCGAGCATCTGGGCGCTGACCACCAGAGGACTGCACGCGCTGACTGGGCAGACACTGCGTATGCGCAACCAGGCGGTATCGACCAGCTTCCTAGCCCATCTGCTGGCGATCACGGAGACGAGGGTGATTATCGAGGAGACCGTTCGCCGCCTGCCAGGTACGACCGCTCGTGTCGCGACGGAGCCAGATTGTTGGCGCCACTACCTAGGAATTGGTGGGCAGACCGTGACCGTGCGGCCGGACCTATTCGTCGTCGTGACCGGCCCCGATTACCAGGACCACTACTTCATCGAAGTCGATCGCGATACCGAAAATCCGGCCCGGGTTATCTCCGCCTGCCACCGCTACCAGGCGTACTACGCCACTGGTGCCGAGCAGCGGCAGACCGGCGTCTTTCCCATAACCCTGTGGGTGGTGCCCCATGACGTGCGCCGCGAGCAGTTGTGGCACTACATCACGGAACAGCCGGATCTGGATTCGCGCCTGTTTGCGGTGATCACTGCTCAGCAGATCGCCGAGACCATTACTGGTGGGCCACCGAGCAATGAATATGTGAGAGGAGGTGCCGTATGACGCAGTATCCCGACGACATTGACGCTCCGCAGTCGCCGCAGCGGCATCCGGCTGCCGGGCTCGATGGATCTCCTGCGGCTGAATCGGGTGACGCCCTGGACAATTCGGCCGAGGAGAGTGTCAATGGAAGTATGAAATCTCAATCGTTGTCTGCAGCGGCAGCAGAGCCAATCGGGCTTCTGGCCCGAGAACTCATGCCCAAGCGCGCTGTGTCCTACCTGCGGGTGTCGACCCGTGAGCAGGCTGAGCGCGGTGGGAGGGAGGAGGGCTTCTCCATCCCCGCCCAACGGGCCGCCAACAAGCGCAAGGCCCAGACCATCGGCGCGGTCATCACCAAAGAGTTCGTCGAGCGCGGCGTCTCGGGCACCTCGACCCGGCGGCCAGCCCTCCAAGCGATGCTGCGCTACCTGGAGGACGCGAGCGCTGACGGCGAGACCATCGACTACGTCATCGTCCATAAACTGGACCGGCTGGCCCGTAACCGGGCTGACGACGTCGCCCTCAACCAGCGCTTCGATGACCTCGGCATCCGCCTCATCTCCACCAGCGAGAACATCGACCAGACACCAGGCGGCATGCTGCTGCACGGCATCATGAGCTCCATCGCTGAGTTCTACTCGCTCAACCTGTCCAACGAAGTCAAGAAGGGCATGGGCGAGAAAGCCCGCAACGGTGGCTGCATCGGGCGCGCACCCCTGGGCTACCGCAACACCACCATTGACACTGGCGGCGGCCCAGCCCACGTCGCCGCCCTCGACGCGGCGCGAGCCGACCTGGTCGCCTGGGCGTTCACCGCCTACGCCACCGGCGAGTACACGCTCAAGTCGCTGGCGGCCGAGCTGAATAGCCGAGGGCTGACCGTCCCGGCCACGGCCCGCCTGCCGGAGCGTCCGATCTCGATCCAGTCGCTCCACCGGGTGCTATCCAACCCGTTCTACACCGGCCAGGTCACCTATCGGGGAGCGCTCTACCCAGGGACCCACCAGCCCCTGACTGACGCCCGGACCTTCCAGCGCGTCCAGGCCGTCCTGAGCAGCAAGGTCAACGGAGAGCGGATCATCCGCCACCCGCACTACCTGAAGTCCACCGTCTACTGCGGCATCTGTGGCTCCCGGCTGATCGTCACGGAGGCGACACCGAAGCAGATCACCTACCAGTACTTCGTCTGCCTGGGCAGGCACGCCAAGAAGCACCCTGAGTGCACCTTCCGCGCCACCCTGACCGACCTCATCGAGGACGAGGTCGAAGGGCTGTACCAGCAGATCCAGCTCCCACCAGAGCGCCGTCAGGCCCTGGAGCAGGCGCTGCGCCACCAGCTGGCCGTCATGGTCCAGGACACGGAGCAGCAGCTCCGTCAGCTCACCGCCACCCGCCACAAGCTCGAGCACCAACAGAGCAAGCTCCTCCAGGCTCACTACGAAGACGCCATCTCCCTCGACGTCCTGAAGCGAGAGCAGCACCGCATCACCCAGAACCTGAACCGGACCACCCAGCACATCGAGGCTCTCGAGCATGACCTCACCGACAAAGAGATGCTCATCACCCAAGCCCTGGACCTGGCCCAGCACACGGCCACTGCCTACCACCAGGCACCAGAGCACATCAGGCGGATGCTCAACCAGCTCTTCTTCGACCACGTCTACCTCGTACCCGACCAAGACACCAACCAGCTCACCACCACCGCCACTTGCCTCCCACCCTTCGACAGCATCCTGAGGTGGAGAGCGACCGATGACGTGGAGAGTGCGGAGGGGGAGACGAAGGTCACAGGCGGCATGGGGTCCGTGCGGATCTCAGGAGGCGCCGGACGCGCGGGGCCAGGACCCACCCCCACCACCGACGACGAAGTCGAAAGGGGCGACGAAGTCGGAACAACCGACCTCG
>ERZ772957.999-NODE-999-length-19754-cov-4.964364_pt1 | contig 19754 bp, 16 predicted proteins | sample MGYA00580682_ERZ772957 | MGnify/ENA primary metagenome ERZ772957 (study PRJEB29015, sample SAMEA2737921) | human oral metagenome | biome: human oral; feature: human-associated habitat; material: dental | place: China | collected 2025 ...
CTTGCGCCCGGCCGGAGCCCGGCTTGCGCCCGACACACGCCCGACTCCGGTGCACTCGCCGGGCGGCGCCGGTCCTCGGCGGCCGTTCTTGCGCAATTCTTAGGTCTTTTCCAGACCGATCGCGTCGTAGCCCACAGCATGAACGGCCGATTGCCCGTAGGCTTGGCCCCATGTCGAAGTCTTCCTCCCGCGGCAGGTCGCTCTCGCCCGCCCAGGTGGTCTCCATGCTCCTGGTCTTCGTGCTCCTGTCGAGTGCCGGCGGCATACTCACCGCCGGGTTTGCCATGCCCGCCGTCGGCGCCGCGGCCGCCTTCACGAATGCGTCCGCCGACTTCTTCGACGAGCTGCCCGACGACTTCGACCTCCTCGAACCGAGCCAGATCTCGGTCATCAAGGCCGCCGACGGCACGCAGATCGCGCAGTTCTACGCCGAGAACCGCATCGTCGTGCCCCTGGCCGACATCTCGACCAACGTGCAGAACGCCATCATCGCCGTGGAGGACCAGCGCTTCTACCAGCACAAGGGCGTCGACCCCACCGGCATCGCCCGTGCCATGGTCTCCAACGCCAACGGCGGCTCCCAGGGCGCCTCGACCCTCACCCAGCAGTACGTCCGCAACGTCCTGGTGGAGGCCGCCATCCAGAAGGACGACCCGTCGGCGCAGTCCGCGGCGACCGCGCGCTCGGCCGGCCGCAAGATCCGCGAGATCAAGTACGCGCTGACCCTGGAGCAGAAGTACCCCGACGCCAAGCAGCGGATCCTTGAGGGCTACCTCAATATCGCCGCCTTCGGCCCGTCGACCTACGGGGTCGAGGCGTCCGCGCAGCACTACTTCTCCCACTCCGCCAAGGACCTCTCGATCACCGAGGCGGCGCTCTTGGCGGGCCTGACCAACGCGCCCGGCGCCTACGACCCGATTGCCTACCCGGACAAGGCCAAGGACCGCATGGACTGGGTCCTGGACAAGATGCTCGAGGAGCAGTTCATCGATCAGGACCAGTGGCAGGCCGGCAAGGACACCAAGATCGAGGACATGCTGCACGTGACGGACACCGTGGGCGGGTGCGGCACCGCCGGGTCGGCGGCCTACTTCTGCGAGTACGTCAAGGCCGAGATCGAGAACTCCGAGCTCTTCGGCGCCACGCCGAAGGAGCGCAGCCAACGGCTCCTGCGGGGCGGCCTGACCATCACCACGACGCTGGACATGAACAAGCAGGCGGCCGCGGACGCCGCCGTCGAGAACTACGTGCCCACGGGCGACCCGTCCGAGGTCAAGGCGGCGCTGTCCTCCATCGAGCCGGGAACCGGCCGCATTGTGGCCCTGAGCCAGAACACGAACTACGGCGTGGACACCGAGGGCGATTTCTCGACAACACAGATATCCTATAACGCCGACGCCTCCCACGGAGGCCTGGAGCATATCGACGGCACCTCCGGCTTCCAACCGGGATCGACCTTCAAGGCCTTCGTCCTGGCGGAGTGGTACCAGGAGGGCCACTCGGGCAATGAGGTGCTCAATACCAACCCGACCACTTTCGGAGCGTCGGACTGGACGATCTCCTGCAACCCCTCCAAGGCGGACAAGTGGGCCGTCGGCAACGCCAATGCGAGGGAGGGCGGCAGCCACACCGTCGTTCAGAGCACCTCCATGTCCATCAACGTCGCCTTCGCCAGGATGACGCAGCAGATGGACATCTGCAACATCACGGACCGGGCCGCCAAGCTCGGGGTCACGACCAACTCCGGGGACCCCCTGATCCCCACGCCGTCGATCGCACTGGGCGCCCAGGAGGCCACGCCCCTGCAGATGGCCGGCGCCTACGCGGCCTTCGCGGCCCACGGCCTCTACTGCCGTCCGATCGCCATCGACGCCATCGAGGACGCCGAGGGCAACCCGATGGAGGTGCCCTCCGCCAACTGCACCCAGGCGATGGATGCCACCGCCGCGGACAAGACGGCGCTCACCCTCACCCATGTCATGGACAAGACCGGAACCGGGAAGGACGCGGCCCTCCCCGGCCGTCAGGCCGCGGGCAAGACCGGAACGACCGAGGACATGGACAACGCCTGGTTCACGGGCTTCACTCCGCAGCTGGCGACATCCGTGTGGCTGGGGCACTCGGACGGGTACTACGGGATGGACCACCAGACCATCGGCGGCCGCTACTACACGACCATGTACGGCTCGGACGCCCCGGTGCCGCTGTGGAAGATGTACATGGAGAAGGCTCTGGAGGGCCAGCCCGCGCCGGGCTTCAACCAGGTGCCTCTCGGCGTCACGACGAGCGCGACCCCGCCCTCGACCGCAGATACCGAGGACCAGAGCCCGCAGGACGTCCAGACCTCCAGCCCCGCTACGGGGCAGACCCCTGCCCCCTCCCAGGGACAGGCATCCCCTCAGGGGCAGCAGACCCCCCAGGGCCAGCCCGCCCAGGGTCAGGTGCCTCAGGTCGAGGTGAGGACCACGGCGTCGACCTTGGCGTTGTGCAGTTCTTGGGCTATCTCCCTGCCGAACTTGGCGGCGAAGGCCTGGGTCGTGCCCGTGCCGACGGTGACGTAGAAGTAGTCGTAGAGCTTACCGATCTTGCCCTGCTTCTCGAAATAGCGCATCGCGTCGACGGGGATGCCGCGGTCGGGCACCGCGCACATGGCCGCGGGGTCGAAGCCGGCGTGGATGGTCTTGAACACACCCTCGGGCAGGGCGTCGAGCTTCGAGATGTCGTACTTACCCCACTTCTGGGCGGAGGCGCTCTGGATGCGGTCGGGGTTGTCCACCGGGACGACGCCGCTCGAGGAGACCAGCGCGATGGTGGCCTTGCTCAGGTCGGGAACGGGCGCCGCGGGCGGGATCTTCTCCATCTTGGGGATGACGAGCTCCGTCTGGAAGGGCTCTCCGTTCAGCTTCTTCACCAGCATGTCGATGACGCGGTCGGCGGCCATGCGGCCGTCGGGCTGCGGGATCTCGGCGCGGACGCCGCGCGGGAAGTAGCCCTCCTGCACCGCGGGCAGCAGGGGCTCGCCCCTGGCGATCTTCTGGGCGAACTTGGCCATCAGGGTGAGGTCGTCCTTCATGAAGGTCGCCTTGCGGCCGCCCTTGAAAATGTAGGAGACGGCTTTGTATTCCTCGACTCCGGGGTTCTCCTCGTTCATCGAGGTGATGACCGGCACGCCGTACTTCTCGGCCACGGCCTTGCAGACCAGACCGCAGCCCACGCCGTAGCGCCCGGCCATGAACGCGGGGCCGGCGAAGAAGATGTCGAACTCCCTGGTGTCGAGCCAGGCCAGGATCTCCTGCAGAGCCTCCTTGGTGTGGTTGGTGACGTAGTTGTCGCCGCAGACGATCGTGTTGGTGACCTCGATGTCCGGCATCATGCCGTTCAGCATCACGGAGCAGCCGATGAGCTGATCGTGAAAGACCGGTTTTGCGTCCGCGGCGTCCTCGCCGCCGACCTGACCGAAGAACTGGTTGATATAGTGAATTGCCTTCATTTTCTATCCCTCCTCGCTGGACGGTTAAAAGTCGGCGCAGGTTCTTCTGGAGTAGCCGCTGATGTGGTTGGCGCAGAACATCCCGTTGTTCTCCATGACGAAGGAGCCGTCGGGATCGATGCAGCCCTCCCAGCCTCCGCTGTTGCCGTCGCGGGCCAGGGCCTCCAGCTCGCCGATGACCTCCATCCTGGGGAACGTGTACATCTGGGAGACGTTTCCGGTGGTGACCAGGGCGTCGGTGGCGGGGTTCATGGACACCAGAGGCTGGGACGCGCCGTCGCGGCCCGTGCACTCGTCGGAGAGCCCGACCGTCTTGATCCCCAGCCTCTCGAGCTCCACCAGCATGGCGGTGTAGTCCACGTCGGGGTTGCCGTAGCCCTCCTCCACGACGACCGCGCCCTTCGCGCCGAGGTTGACCGCGATCTCCCCCGCCATCTTGACGCAGCGCACCTTCTCGTCCATCTTGACGTTCAGCGTGGACATCAGGACGCCCAGGAAGTTGATCGACTTGCCGTGCTCGGCGTAGAGCCTCTTGAGCATCGGGTTGACGGCGAACTCGTAGGTCGAGATCTTCGAGGACGAGGGCATGAAGCTGCCGGACACCATGCAGCCGTCGAGCAGCTCGTTGGGGTGCATCAGGGTGGGCAGGATGTGGTTGCCGTCCCAGCCGTAGATCAGGGTGTTGTAGCCCATGGCCTCCATCTGGGTCTGGGGCTGGAGCACGTAGAGCACGCCGGGCAGGGCCTTGACGGCGTCGGTGCGGTCAAGGATGGCGGGCAGGTCGTAGACCTCGATATCCTCGGGCTCGAGGTCCCGGACGCACTGGCCGACGTACTCGGCCAGCCTCATGCCCGCCCAGCGGAGCGCATGGTTCTTCTTCTGCTGCTCCCTGCGCTCGAACTCCTCGTCCGTGTCCGCGACCAGGACGAGGTTCGGCATGTCGCCGAAGATGGTGTGGTGCTGATACTGGCCGCCCATGGCGATCAGGCCGTCCTGGAATCCGCCGGCGTGCTCGCCCACGACGATCAGCGAGCAGTCCTGCAGGCAGTGCGTGCGGCCGGAGCCGGCTATTTCCATCTCGGACAGGACCCCGGGAAAGATCCCATGTCCGCCGGAGACCTTGCAGCGCATCTCGAGCGCTTCCTTGACGGGGCAGAGCACGACCTCGTCGCCGGGGTGCACGATGCGGAGATCCGCGGTCGTGATGTGCTCGTCCTCCTTCACGACCTTCAGGAGCTCCTCCTTGTTGACGGTGAGGATCCCATTGCTGTAGCCCGTCTTGTCGCCGAACTTGATGTCCTTGACGTGGAAGGCTCCAATCTCAAGTCTCATGCCGTGATCACTCCTTGAATATAGTATAGAAAGCCACGGCAATCATTATAGAAAGAGAAGGGTATCGAACGCCATAACGAAAAACGTTAAGGCGCGGGTAGTAAAAAACGTGACAGGCGGGATGCGGCGACGGACGACGGGCAGAATGCCCTGGAACTTCCCGGTCGGGTTTGAGCTTTTTCGGAGTGTCCGATCCGATCCCTCTTCCTGGAAGCCGCATTCTGTCCTATACTTGTCTGCATTCGTATTGTCGGGTAACGGTGATGGAAAAGGAATGGGAATGAAAGCCGAAGGAGTTCTGGATATGGATGAAGTTCTGGATATGGATGAGATGAAAGCCTTTGCCGTTCTTGGGGTACCCCCAGACTCATCGTTCGCTGACGTCCATCAGGCCTATTGCCGTTTGTGCCGTCTGTACGGCGTTGAAAACGACCCGTCCCCGGAGGCCGCGATGAGGTATCGGGAGGTGGGCACGGCCTACGCGGTCCTGAAGGGGAAATTCGAGGGCAAGTCGGATATCCCGCCGCAACGGGACCATGGCGTTTCGGTGTCGCACGGGAGCTCTCGGGCCGACGCCATGGCGGACTTGATCTTCTTCGAGGCGAGGCGCGAAAAGGAGGAAAAGCGTCGCCGCAGGATCCGTTTCCTGGGGGCCGTATGCGGTTCCCTGCTGCTTCCGATCCTCAGCGCAAGCGGAACGTATCTTCTGTTCGGGCTCCTTTCGATCCCCGCGACATACCTCTTGTGCTCCTTTCTGGAGCAAAACGACATCCTCTCCCAAAGGGGAACGGACGAGGCCTTCTTCTCCCTGCCCTGTCTGAGCTGGTTCCTGTGGCATCTCCTCGTCTCTTTTGGGGCTTACCGCGGCGACGAATCCCTTCTCCTTGTCGTCAAACTCATCGGCAGACAGACACATTTTCTTATCATCGCTTATTTTTTGCGTCTATGGCTCCGAAGAGGCTGAGGGGTCGGAAAAAACGAGGGCGGTGCCGGGAACGCCGTTTTTCCCCCTACGGGATGGCCTGACCGCCGGACAGAACCAGAAGCGTATTGACGAAGGCCTTGAGCTCGGGACACTGCCCGATTGCGATCAATAGATCGTTGCCCCGCAGTATGGCCTTGGCGTCGCGGGGCTTGACGTAACTTTTTTTGCATTTCCCAGCCTCGAAGATCTCCTTGATATGACAGGCGGGAGGTTTCCCGTGATTGATGGTCTCCGGTTGTCCCTGAGGGGCGGCTTTGTCATGAAGCGCCAGCCTCTGGATCGTCGTCCAGTAGGGCAGCAGCCAGGCCTCGAAGTCATGCTGTGCCGCGTGCGGATGGAACCTTGGCTCGTCCCCGACCCACTGACGCATCTTGGCCCTGGCATCTGCGGCGTCGATGAAGTCGTGGGTTCCCGTGTAGACGTCCGTCAGGGCTATGACGTAATCCGAGCCTCCCTGCAATAAGTTATGTACCAAACGCTTCAGTTTCCCTTCCTTTGGAACGCGACCGTCCTGAGGAAGGAAATCCAGCTTGGGCATCCGGGAAATTCGTGAGCGGAGGAAAGCGGAGAGGGCTTCCTTGAAAGCTCTCTCCGTCCTGCCCTCCACGATGATCGAGATCTTCATGCTCATGCCCGCCCTCCCATGCGCCCCATCCGCCAGACCTCGTCCAGGGAATACTCGTCGAGCCAACAGTCGAGATCCAGGGTATCCGCGGGTGTGATGGTCGCCTCCCCCTCCTCGCCGACATCCATCACGTAGACCTCTTCGGGGTTCAAGAAACGAACGAATCGATCGGAGTGAGTCGTCACGATCAGCTGAGTTCTCGCGGAGGCCTCCCGCATCAACTGGGCCAGCAGGTCCAGAAGCTCGGGGTGCAGGCTGACCTCCGGCTCGTCGATCATCGTCACCGTCGAGAGCTCGGGGCTCTGCAGCAGAGCCGTCAACCAGAGGAAACGCAGGGTCCCCTCGGAAAGCTCGTCGGCGTATATCGGGCTCTCGAATTTTTTGTCCTTCCAGGACAATGCCAGCATCCCCGCGGCCGCGGGCGGAAAAGTCAACTCCTCGAAATCCGGGTAGGCCGCCCTCAGGGCGTCCGTTACCGCCTCGAAACGGGGCCGGTCGCTTTCCCTCAGGGAGTACAGAAATGGGAGAAGAGCCTCACCATTTGCCCCCGGCAACGCAGCCGGTTTTACGGGCTGAGGCAGTTTGACCGGAGCTCTCGGGCCCACATCCAGTGTATGATACTGCGTTGCGGTCGCCAGAACGCGGCGCAGGGCCTCCGGCTGACGAAACATCTTGGGGACCTGGGAGAGGGCCGTCTCCCCTGGGTTGTAATCCCAGTCCGGGACGTCCAGGCGCTTCGTCTCCGTGTTGTAGTACTCGACCCTCCCATGGTGGGCGTCGATGTAAAAAAAAGGCCTGGGATGATTCGAGTTCTGCTGCAACAGCGTCTCCTGGGTTATGGAAGAGCCGGCTCCCCTGGGCTCCATTTGAAGCCGATACCTCAGAGGCTCGTAACCGGGCACCTCCATATCGACGGCCAACGCCATTTCTTCGCATTTGCCGCGAGTCAGCAGTTTTGTGACCCCTCCGAATCGGGACAGGGTTTCGCCCAACCTTCCCGCGGCCGAGGCGGAGAGGAGCGTAAGGGCATCCAGAAAGGAGGTCTTCCCCACTCCGTTCGCGCCGATCAGGACCATGAAGGGCCTCACGGGAATATCCAGCGATCGCAGTCTCCGAAATCCCTCTATTGCAATTCTCCTGATCCTGTAGGTTCCGTATGCCGCCTGCTCGTTCATGGCTCTCTCCCTTCGTTCGTCCCTTGTCCGCTTGGCGTTGGGGGCTCTCGGCAACTCCATCTCCGAGCAGCCCTGGTTTTGTCCCGTTGCTCAGCTCAGGTCCAGGTACCCCTCGCGAATCGCGTAGCGGGTCAGCTCGGCCATGCTGTTGCAGCCCACCTTGTCCATGATGCGGCGCCGGTGCGTATCGACGGTGTTCTTGCTGATGTCGAGCCGCGCGGCTATCTGCTTGGCGTTCAGCCCCTTGACGAGAAGCCTCAGGACATCCTGTTCTCGGTCCGACAGGGGAGAGGCGGACGACTTCGCCTCCGCCTGCAGCAGGCGCAGATAGTCCTCGACCAGTGCGGGCAGCACGGAGGGGGTCAGGTAGTATTGTCCGGCCATGACGGCACGGACGGCCGTGTAGAGCTCGTCGGAGGTGCACTCCTTGAGGATGTAGCCTCGGGCTCCCGCCTTGAGGCTCTCCACCACGAGCTCGCGGTCGCCGTGCATGGACAGGACCAGCACCCTGACCCCGGGAGATTTTTCGACGATCTGGTGGGTTGCCTGTATCCCGTTGAGGCGCGGCATGGTCATGTCCATCAGGACGACGTCCGGTTCCGTCAGGGCCGTCCGCTCCAGGGCCTCCAGCCCATCCCGGGCCTGGCCGGCCAGTTCGATGTCCGGCGCCTTGAGGATCAGCTCCTTCAGCCCCTCCAGGAACAGATCGTGGTCGTCGGCGAGGAGCACGCGGATGCTCATTTGAACTCCCCCTCCCTCAGTTTCAGGGGGCAGGACATCGCCACCGTCGCCCCCTCGCCCGGGACGGACACGATCCGGACGCTGCCGCCGATGGCCTGGAGGCGCTCGCGGATGCTGAAGAGCCCGAAACCCTTGGCGGCCCTGGCGAGCGCGGCGTCGTCCAGATTGAAGGCCGGGTCGAAACCATGTCCGTCGTCCTCGACGGCGACCATGATTCTCCCCGGGCCGCGGTTGACGATGATGGTGACCCGGCTTGCCCCGGAGTGCTTGAGCACGTTGAGCAGCAGCTCTCGCGTCATGCGGTAGAGGATGATGCAGACGGCGTCGTCGGCGTTGAACTCCCCGATGGTGCCGCGGGAGCGCAGGCTCCATTCGATGCCCTGAGGCTCCAGCAGGGACTTCGCCAGCGCCTCGAGCGCCGGGTTGAGCCCCACCTCCTTGAGGACAGGCGGGCTCAGCTCAAAGATCAGACTGCGGCTCTGGGAGATGAGCCGTTCCGTCGCCGCCGCCAGGCGCTCGACTTCCTTGCGGACGGAGAACGGCAGGTTGTCCTCCATGAGGCTGCGGAGCGTCTTGAGCTGTGCGAGGAGCTCGTAGCCGATGCGGTCGTGGATGTCCGCGGCGATGGAGCGCCGCGTGTTCTCCTCGCTGAGCGTCAGCTGGGCGGCCAGCGCGCGCAGTTCCTCCTGCTTGTCCTTGAGCGCGTCGTTCGAGAGCTTCCAGTCCGTCTTGTCCATGAAGATCACAGCGGCCCGCCTCCGCGGCAGGGGGAAGGCAATGGCCCCGAGGTAGCTGCCGGCGTCCCGGCTCTCGCCCTCGCAGTGCACCGTGTGCCCCAGCCGAATGCAGTCGACGATGATCCTCGGCCAGCACGCCTCCGACCTCGGCCACACGTCAAGGAAATTGCGCCCCACGATGTCCCGCTTCCTCACTCTCATCACGCGCTCGTAGGCCGGGTTGACGTCGACATAAAAGATCCTGTCGGCGCTCAGGACGCTTCGGGCTTCGCCCTCGACCCGATAGAGGGCGATGGGGTTGAATACCCGCTCGAAAAAGATCTGATACGAAAACCGGTCTTTCTCCATCATTAAGGAAGGCCCCATTATTGAAACGGTATTGAAACTCCATGATGAAAAAGATCCTCGATAAAGCGGAACGGGCTTTCCCTGTCCGGGGTCCCGTTCCGCTCCATCGCCACCTTTATTCCTTCGCGATTTGTTCCTTCATGATTTATTTCTTCACGGGAACGATGCCCGGCCCCCCGGAGTCGAGGACGAAGCGCCCGACGATGCCCTGGAGCTTCTCGGACGTCTCCGCCATGCGCTGAGCCTCGCCCGCGATCGACTCCGCCGCCTGCGTCGTCTCCCTCGTGGCGGTCCCCACACCCTGGCCGGAGGCCACCGTCTGGTCCGTCGTCTCCGCCACGCGCTGGACGGAGTGGCTCATCTCAGAGCTCGACGCCGCCTGTTCCTCCGACACCGCCGCCACACTCTGGATCGACTCCGTCAGCCTGCCCAGGGCCTCGAGCGCGTCCTCGAGCTTTTTCTGTGTCTCGACGGTCTTCTCCGTCGTCTCGCTCAGCAGCGTCCCGGTCCTCTCCGTCGCCTCGATCGAGCTCCTGGAGCTCTCCTGGAGCTCCGTGATGAGCTTGTTCACCTGTGAGGCGGCCCGTGCCGACTCCTCGGCCAGCTTGCGCACCTCCTCGGCAACGACGGCGAACCCGCGCCCGGCCTCGCCCGCACGCGCCGCCTCGATTGCCGCGTTCAGCGCCAGCAGGTTCGTCTGGTCGGCGATGGAGGTGATGGTGGACACGAAGCCCGCGATGGACTCCACGGAGTGCTCCAGTTCGCGCAGCCGCCGGATGCTCTGGGTGGAGACCTCCTCGGCACTGCGGATGTTCTCCAGGGCCTCGTTCAGTTCCTTGAAGGAGCTCTCGGACTTCTCCGTGACCTGCGCCGCCCCCTCAGCCCCGTTCGTGGCGGCCTGAGCGGACGCCTGGGCTCCCGAGGCGATCTCCTCGATGGAGTTGTTCGCGGTCTGGAGCGCCGAGGCATTGTCCTCCATCATGTGCAGGATGCGCTCCATCGAGGCGGAGACCTCCTCCATGGAGGCGAGCGTCTCCTCCGAGAGGGCCGCGAGCGTCTCGGACTGGCGGGCCGTGTCGTTTGCCGCGGAGCGGATGTCCGTCATGCTGTCCCGCAGGGAGATGACGGTAGAATTCAGCTTTTTTGCGACGTGGGCCAGCTCGTCCTTGCCGGAGTCGTCATAGAGGACGGTGAGGTCTCCGGCGCCCAGACGTTCGGAGGCGTCCTGGATGCCGCGTATGCTGCGGGTCAGACTGCGATTGACGAACAGGATGACGAGGCCGATGACGACGAGGGCCACGGCGGCGATGACGATAAGAAGGAGCGTGAGGTTGTTGACACGGGCCCATACCTCGCTCATGGGAAAGGAGATGGCGAGGAAGAAGCCCGTCCCGGTGGGTGCGAAGAACGCCTTGGTCTCCCTGCCGCCGTAGGTGTACGTCTGCGTGCCCGTCTCCCCGCGAATCATCCTCTGCGCCACCGACTTGAGGTCCTCGGGGATCCGGGAGTCGGAGAGCATGTTGATCCTCAGGATATCCTCCGGGCGCGGGCTGGAGAGGACCAGACCGCTCTTCAACAGAAGGAACCCATACCCCTTGTCGAATACCTGAATGTGGTTCACGAGCTCGTGAAGTTCCTTCAGAAGAACGTCGCCGCCCATGACGCCCAGCAGCTTGCCGCCGTCGTCGTAAACGGCCGTGGCCAGCGAGAGGACCATATCCTGGGCCTCCTCGTCGAGATAGGGATCGGAGAGCACGACCTTCCCCCTGTTCTCGACGGCCTTTCGGTACCAGTCCCGGGTTCGAGCGTCGAAGCCCTCGGGCTCCTGCCAGGCGCTGGCGTCCGATATCCTTCCCGTGGGCTCCAGGCCGAAATAAATCGCCCTGAATCCATGCGACTGACCAACGTGGAGAAGTCCCTTTAGGAAGTCCTCGATGCTCCCCTCCTCGTTGACGCCCTTTTGCGTCCAGTTCTGCCGCACGGCCTCGGCACAGGTGTCGAGGACGGAGATGGCGGTGTCGAGGCGTTCGTCGATGGCCTTGGCGGACGCCCTGACGGTATCCATCCCCGCGGAGTCCACCAGGTCCATGATGGCCGCTCTGCTTCGGATGTAGGTGACGGCCGTCATGGCCACGATCACGAACAGGACGAAGAAGAGCATCAGGTAGAGCTTCTTGCGAATCGTCATTCTGGAGCCACCAACCCTTTCAGTTTTCCTTATCTAATTTCCCTTGCTTAACGCCTTTGGCGTGGCGTTTCCTTTAGTATACGGACGAGAGGGCATCAGGCCCTCACCAGGTTCGGCGGTTCCCTGCCCTCGAGCGCCGCTGCGATGTTCCTCACGACGACGAAGCCCATGTTGGTGCGCGTCTCCACGGTGGCGCTGCCGATATGGGGCGTCATAACCACGTTGTCCAGAACCTTCAGCCCCGGCTCGGGGTTCGGCTCGTTCTCGAACACGTCGAGCCCCGCGCCCCGGATCGTGCGGGCCTCCAGTGCCCTGGCGAGGGCCTTCTCGTCGACGACCGGGCCGCGCGACGTGTTGATCAGGATCGCACTGGGCTTCATGAGCCCCAGCTCGCGCTCCCCGATCAGATGATGCGTCTCGGGCGTCAGGGGAACGTGAAGGGAGACGAAGTCCGAATCCCTCAGGAGCTCGTCCAGCGTGGCGAAGCGTCCGCCCGTCTCCGCCTCGAACTCCGGGGAGGGGCGGCGCCCCGAGTACAGGACCTTCATGCCGAACCCGCGGCTCTTGAGCGCGAAGTTTCGTCCGATGCGTCCCGCGCCGACCACGCCCAGGGTCCGGCCCGTGATGTCGGCGCCCAGCATGAACTCGGGCTGCCAGCTGAAGGTCCCGGAGCGCATCAGCCGGTCTCCCTCCGCCACGCGCCGCGCCGTCGCGAAGAGGAGCGCCCAGGCCATGTCCGCCGTCGCATCGTTCAGGACGTCCGGCGTGTTCGTCACCCAGATCCCCCGTTTCTGCGCCTCGGGGACGTCGATGTTGTTGTACCCCACCCCATAATTTGCGAACAGGCGGCACTGCGGTCCCGCCGCGTCGAGGACCGCCGCGTCGATGCGGTCGTTCAGGAGGCACAGCACGGCGTCCCGCCCGCGCACTCCCCGGAGCAGCTCCTCCTGCGTCGCTGGACGTGGCTCGACATTGGCCTCGAAGTCGCATACCTCCTTCAGTTTCTCCATGACCGGGTGCGGCAGCAGCCGCGTGACGTAAACGTTACCCTTCCGATTCATAACCGCCCCTCCATCTCTATAATTTTTAGCTCTATGCTCGATATTCTTGAAATGTGTTTCCCTAAAAACGGCTGCCCCCATGACCATGTACCGTGTATTATAGTCCGTTCATGCCCGAACGATCGCTATGTATTTTACGTTAAAGTACCCTCCTTTGTTCAATCCTCACACTTATAATGGATTCATGCCGTCGGCCCGCCTGGGGACTTCCCGGCGGCAAAAACGACTTTGGAGACGCACACCGACATGAAATTTCTGACTGCGGGGTTCCGGCGCGAGGACCTTCTGCGCATCGCGCCCGAGGACCTTCCCCATCTGGCCGGGGAGGTCCGTGAGCGCATCATCGAGACCGTGAGGGAGAACGGCGGGCACCTGGGCTCCTCCCTGGGAGCCGTGGAGCTGACCATGGCACTGCTGCGGAGGTTCGACCCGCTCCGAGACCGTATCGTCTTCGACGTGGGCCACCAGGTCTACCCCTACAAGCTCCTCACGGACCGGGCGGACCGCTTCGACACGCTTCGCCTCAAGGACGGGATCTGCGGCTTTCCCCGCCGCTCCGAGAGCCCCTGCGACCACTTCAACACGGGGCACAGCAGCACGTCCGTCTCCGCGGCCCTCGGCTATGCCAAGGCGCGCGACCTGCTGGGGCAGGACCACCACGTCGTGGCCTTCACTGGCGACGCCGCGCTCATCAACGGCCTGGCCTTCGAGGCCCTGAACCACATCAAGGAGACCAAGACCCGCCTCATCATCGTCCTGAACGACAACAAGCACTCCATCAGCCCCCGCGTCGGCGGGTTCGCCACCATGCTGGCGCGCCTCTCGGCCAGCACGTCCTACAATCGGATCAAGGCGGCTATCAAGGACTGCTGCCGGGCGTTGCCCGCAGGGGAGGCCCTTCAGCGCAGACTCGAGGGCATCCACGACCAGATCAAGGCCCTGGTGAAGCCGGCCAACATCTTCGACGACCTGGACATCAACTACTGGGGCCCCTTCGATGGGCACGACGTCCAGGCCTGCGAGATGATCTTCGAGCTGGCCAAGGGCTACGACCGGCCCGTCCTCCTTCACTTCAACACGGTCAAGGGCAAGGGGATGCCCGAGGCCGAGGAGAACCCCACGAAGTACCATCAGATGTCGCCCCGTTCCGAGGCGGAGCGTCCCAAGGCACGGACCTGGAGCGAGGCCGCGTCCGCCTTGACGGAGCAGCTGGCGAAGGCCGACCCGCGCATCGTCTGCCTCACCGCCGCCATGGCGACGGGTGTGAAGCTCGAGCACTTCCGCTCCGAGTTCCCCGACCGGTTCTTCGACGTCGGGATCGCCGAGAGCCACATGCTGACCCTGGCCGCGGGGATGGCCGCCGGGGGGATGAGGCCCTGGGTCTTCATCTACTCCACCTTCCTCCAGCGTGCCATGGACCAGTTAACCCACGACATCGCCCTCCAGGACCTGCCGGTCGTCCTCATGGTCGACCGCGCCGGGCTGATAGGGGCGGATGGGGACACGCATCAGGGGCTGCTCGACGTTTCCTGGTCCCGCGCCATCCCGAACCTGGAGGTGTACGCCCCCGCCGACGAAGCCTCCCTGCGCCAGATGATGGCCCACGCCGCGAGCCGGGGCGGCCCCACCCTCATCCGCTATCCGCGCGGCTCCCTGCCCATCCGGAACGACCTCTTCTCCGGGCGGGAGCCGCTGGGGACGGCGCAGCTGCGCAGCGGGACGGGCTGGGCGCTCATGGGGCACGGCGTAGCCGTTCACATCCTTCTGGACGTCCATGAGCGGGCCCGGGCCTCGGGGCTTCCCGAGCCCGCCGTGTTCGATATCCGGCGGCTCAAGCCGCTGGACACGGAGTTCCTGGACGGGGTCCTGCAGCGCTATCCGCTGGTGGCGGTGGCGGAGGAGAACTATCTTGACGGAGGGGTTGGCGAGGCGGTAGCGGCGAGGATCGCGGAGGGCGGGTACCCGACGCTCCTGCGGCGCTTCGGGGTCCCCGACGTCTGCGTCCCGCACGCGACGATCCCCGAACAGAGGGAGCTCTACGGCCTGACGGCGGAGAACATCCTGTCGGAGTGCCAGGCGGCCCTGCCCGTGCGGGCCCACACGGCCTGAGGGCGCGGCCCGAGAGATGCCCCGAAGGGAACGCCTGGACAAGCTGCTGGTGGACCGCGGCCTGGCCGAGACCCGAAGCCGCGCTCAGGCGCTGATCATGGCTGGGAAGGTTCGGGCCGACGGCGTGGTCGTGACCAAGGCGGGGACCCCTCTGTTCCCGGAGTGCCGTCTGGAGGTGGAGGAGGGGCGGCGCTGGGCCAGCCGCGGCGCCCACAAGCTGCTGAGGGCCTTCGAGGCCTTTCCTCTGAATGCGGACGGCCGCGTCTGTGCCGACATCGGCGCCTCCACCGGGGGGTTCACGGATGTCCTGCTGGACCGTGGCGCGCGGAGGGTCTACGCCGTGGACGTCGGGTACGGTCAGCTGCTTTGGCGCCTGGCCTCCGACCCCCGCGTCGCCGTCATGGACCGGACGAACGCACGGAACCTGACCTCCGCCGACTTCGACGAGCCGGTCAGTTTTGCCGTCTGCGACGCCTCCTTCATCTCCCTGACCCTCATCCTTCCGGCGATCGACGCGTTTCTGTCCGAGGACGGGTCGGCCCTGGTCCTCGTCAAGCCTCAGTTCGAGGCGGGCCGCGAGCGTCTGGGGCGGGGCGGCGTGGTGCGTGACCCCGCGGTCCATGCCGCGGTCCTGGACGAGGTGACGGACTTCGTTGCGCGGCGTACTCGTTTTTTTGTCTCGGGCCTGACCTGGTCCCCCATCCTGGGCCCCGAGGGGAACATGGAGTTCCTCTGCTGGCTGACCCGGGAGGCCCGAGAGTTCTCCGTCGACATCGGGACGCTGGTCGGGGAGGCCCACCTGGCCCTTCGCCCGGGCCGGGCGTCCGCAGGGTGAGGACGCGTTATGCAGATGGGATTCCAAAGGGACTTGTCCCTTTGGTGGGGTTCGGGGCGACGCCCCGAGTTTTATCGTTTTCGTTTTCACGGCGAGGGGTTTTCTGTATGGATGAGCATCGGAACGGCAGGGAGCGCAATCGGATGACTGGGGACGACGACTCTTTTCGGGCGGCGGCGAAACGGTCCTTCAGCAGGCTGGGGGAGGAGGTCAAGCTGGACACGGACCGTCCGGCGCGCACCGGATTCTCCGAGATCGTCTACTGTCCCGGCAAGAGCGACGAGCAGCTTCGGACCATCGCCCACGCGTTTGCGGAGAGCACCGAGAACGTGTTGTTCTCGCGCATCACGCCCGAGCAGCACGCCGTGATCGCCGCGGAGCTTCCGGATGCCGTTCATCACGGCGTGGCGCGTCTCTCCGGGCTGAGGCGCAGGCCGTCCGACCATTGCCGGGGTGTCGCCGTCGTCACCGCGGGCAGCAGCGATGTGCCCGTTGCGGAGGAGGCGGCGCTGACCGCCGAGTACATGGGCTGCGACGTGACGCGCCTCTACGATGTGGGGGTCGCGGGCCTGCACCGTCTGCTGGCCCATCTGGACGCACTGCGGTCGGCCCGCGCCATCGTCGCCGTCGCGGGGATGGAGGGGGCGCTTCCAACGGTCGTCGCGGGGCTGGTGAGCTGTCCGGTGGTCGCCGTGCCCACCAGCACGGGCTACGGGGCTAACCTGGGCGGAATCGCGCCGCTGCTGACCATGCTGAACTCCTGCGCCATGGGCGTGAGCGTCGTGAATATCGACAACGGGCTGAGCGCCGGCTATCTGGCGGCCCGCATCGTCCGCCAGATCCACGATGCGGGGGCGGAGGTGCGGGCATGATCACGCGTCCTCTCCTGGAGCACATCTTTGCGGCGGCGAGCATCGAGCGGTGGAACGACCATCCACATCCGGCCGTCTTCACCGAGCTGGGCAAGCAGGCCCACAAGATGGTTGCCGCCTGGGTCCTGGGCAGGGCCGAGGAGGATGCGGGCCGCGCCGTGGACTGGAACGCCCTGATCGAGGGAGGGATCTTCGAGTTTCTGTACCGCGTCGTCGTCACGGACATCCGTCCTCCCGTGTTTCACAAGCTGATGCAGGACCGCGCCACGCGCGAGCAGATGGGGGAGTGGGTCTGCAAGAGGCTCGAGCCCGACCTGACGGCCTTCTCGCCCGAGGTTGCCCGGCGCTTCCGCGCCTATCACCGTGCGGAGCCCGAGGGGCTAGAGCGGAGCATCCTGCGCGCGGCGCATTACATCGCCACCAAATGGGAGTTCGGCTTCATCCTGCACTGGAGCGCCGACATGTACGGAGTGAACCAGACACGGCGGGAGATAGACGAGCAGATCTCCCGGATAGACCTGCCCGCCGCGCGGGAGATCCTGGCGAGCCCCGCGGACTCCAGGCTCTGGGGCTTCATATCGCTGGTGGGGCAGCTGACCTTCCAGCGGCGCTGGGCTCAGACCCCGCGGACCCCGCAGACCTCGGTCCTGGGGCATCTCCTCTTCGTCGCCCTCGCGTCCTGGATGGTCTCGCACGAGATCCGGGTCTGTCCCAGGCGTCTCTACAACAACTTCTTCGGGGGGCTCTTCCACGACATTCCCGAGGTGCTGACGCGGGACATCATCTCGCCCGTCAAGGCGTCCGTCGAGGGCCTTGACGAGATGATCCGGCGCTACGAGAGAGAGGCGATGGAGGAGCGCATCCTCCCCCTCCTGCCCGAGGGGTGGCACCGGGAGCTGCGCTGGTACACGGAGGAGGAGTTCACGAACAAGACCTGGCAGGAGGGGCAGATTGACCCCGTGCAGCGGCACGCCGGGGACATTCCCCGGGAGCTGGACCGGGACTGCTACAACCCCCTGGACGGGCGCGTCATCGAGATATGCGACAAACTGGCCGCCTACATCGAGGCCTCCGTCTCCATCAGCACGGGCATCCGTTCCCCCGCACTCGAGGAGGGAAAGCGGCGTCTCTACGACCGCTTCCGCCAGGCCCGGATCGAGGGGCTGGAGTTGGGGTATCTGTTCGAGTATTTCCGTTGATGCAGCCCTGTAAACCGGGTTTTTCGAGGAGAGGCGTTGTATGAGGATTCAGCTGTCCGATCATTTCGGATATGGGAGAATGCTGCGTTTCGTGGCCCCGTCCGTCGTCATGATGATCTTCACATCGATCTACAACGTCGTCGACGGTTTCTTCGTCTCCAACTTCGTGGGCAAGGTGCCCTTCGCCGCGATCAATCTGATGACGCTTCGGGGCATGCGGATATACGGGCTGTCCTTCCTGCTCTGCGGGTTCAACATCTTCGGCTCCGCGTTCTTCACCGCGCTGGGGGACGGCATTACCTCCGCCGTCATCTCGTTTCTGCGGACGCTCGTCTTCGAGTCGTCGTCCGTCATGCTCGTGCCGCTCGTGTTTGGCCTCGACGGAATATGGGGCTCGGTCATCGCGGCGGAGTCGCTGGCGCTGGGGGTTACGGCCCTGTCGTTCGCCATGAAGAAGAAGCGGTATGGCTATATTTAGGACGTATAGGACGTAGGACGAAGCGGACTCGGACGTCGAGCCCCGGGACCGACCGCACCGGCGGGGCAGGGGCGGAAACCGCCTTTCATGTCCGCCGATGCGGAACGGCCGTAGACGAAAGATATCAGGCGTCGCTGCGCGGCGCTTCCGGGGAGCGCTTGTCCTGATCGCCTCCGAAGGCCCGTTCGACGAACGGACGCACCAGGTCGATGGGGATGGGGAAGAACGTGGTCGAGCTCTTCTCGGCGCCTATTTCCCGGATGGTCTGGAGGTAGCGGAGCTGCAGGGTGACGGGTGAGACCTCCATCTGCTTGGCGGCCTCGGAGAGCTTGGTGGCGGCCTGGAGCTCACCCTCGGCGGCGATGATCTTGGCGCGCCGCTCGCGCTCGGCCTCCGCCTGGCGGGCCATGGCGCGCTTCATGCCCTCGGGCAGCTCCAGCTCCTTGACCTCGACGGCGCTCACCTTGATGCCCCAGGGGTCGGTGCGCTCGTCGATGATCTTCTGGAGCTCATGGTTGATCTTCTCGCGGGAGGAGAGCACCTCGTCCAGCTCCACGGACCCGACGACGGAGCGCAGCGTGGTCTGAGCCAGCTGGCTGGTGGCCAGAACGTAGTTCTCGACCTCGACGACGGAGTGGGACGGGTCCAGAACCCGGAAGTAGACCACCGCGTTGACCTTGATGGGCACGTTGTCCTTGGTGATGACCTCCTGGACGGGAACGTCCATGGTCAGGATGCGCAGGTCCACGCTTACGGGGCGGTCGATGATCGGGATGAGGAAGACGATGCCGGGCCCGCGGCTGCCGGCCAGTCGCCCGAGCCGGAAGATGACCAGCCGCTTGTACTCCGGCACGATCCTGACGGACGAGGACAGGATCAGCAGCACGATGAGCAGAACGCCGATCCAGCTGCCGATGTCCGAGAACAGGGACGCCAATTCGTTCACGTTGATAATCATGAATAACACTCCTTGCCCTTCAATATGTACCAATGTATACCAAAAAGATGTCCCAAAAAGCATAGCATAAAGCCGTCCCGCCTGCCGTCCGTAGAACTCCCCGACGCCGAAACTATTTCGAGCCGTTACGGCTCCCCTTTCGAAAACGGAGTACAATGGACGGGCGTTCCGGGGCCGTTCGTGTCCGCACTCCGCAATTCAGGATGGGGAGGCTGTCCATTGTCCACGTCGTTCGATCCCAGTTCCGTTCCGTTGCGCATCCTCGTCACGGGGACGCGGGGCAAGAGCAGTCTCGTCCGTCTGCTGCACGCGGGGCTCCTTGCGTGCGGCCTCGAGTCCCGTGCGCGCATCACGGGGGTCCTCCCGCGCGAGCTGACCCCATCGGGCTGCCGGACGATCCGCCGCACCGCGCCGGCTCACGTCCAGGAGATGCGCTGGTGGCTCGCGCAGGTCCCACGGGGCACGGATGCCGTCGTCATGGAGAACAGTGCCGTCGCTCCGGAGCTTCAGGAGGCTGCGGGGGCCTGGCTGCGTCCGACCCTGGTGGTGTGGACGACGCTGCGGTCCGACCACGCGGAGGCCTGGGGGCCGGGCATCGAGGGGGCGGCGCGGGCCCTGGCG
>ERZ772957.1002-NODE-1002-length-19698-cov-5.333910_pt1 | contig 19698 bp, 18 predicted proteins | sample MGYA00580682_ERZ772957 | MGnify/ENA primary metagenome ERZ772957 (study PRJEB29015, sample SAMEA2737921) | human oral metagenome | biome: human oral; feature: human-associated habitat; material: dental | place: China | collected 2025 ...
AATCGAGCTTACTGCTCGATTTGTGAGGCGGATATGCGGGGAATTGTTTGATGAAGGCTGCCTATATATATCCGCCCGTCTTCACCGCTCGGTGAATGATGTCTTCACTGTACGATGAATGACGTGTATACACTCCCCCACCTTGCACAAATCGAGCTGACGGCTCGATTTGTGGGGTGGATATGCAGGGAACCGTATGATGAACGATGCCTATATATATCCGCCCGCTGTCCTCTTTTTATAAATCACACATACGATGCATCGTCATATCACACCTCCTTGCGCATTCGGAACAAATCTGCCGAGTGCGTTGCCTAGTGTACACTAGGCAATGGGATTGACTTATCCTATTGCTGCAAAACTTCGCTATGCTCGTTTTGCAGCAATTAAAATCAATATTATTTTCCAGTTTCTCCGCAAAATGTTTTGCTAAAACAAGCAAGGAAAATATGGAAAAAGGAGTCTTTCATGAAAAGCAACAAATGCTTAATTTTTGTGGGAATGTTGATAACTATTGCGCTTACAGCATATACAACATGCAGGGCAGATGGACTGGCGTTCTCTCCAATGGCTGACAACGTGGAAGTTCTTGGAACTTTCTCCAAATCAAAAACTGTGCACGAATTCCTGGGCACTCCGGCAGGAGCAAACCTGTTCAACATTTCCGCGGCAACAATGAGCGACAAGGTTTCAGGAATCATCTGGAAGGAAATTCTTGCAAAAGGCGGAAACGGAGCAAGGAACATCACAATATCTTATTCTGCAGGACCTTTGGCATACCTTGCAAATGTTATCACTTTCGGGATATGGGCTCCGGCAAAATTGAAGATAAAAGGCGAAGTTATCAAAACGGGCTCGCAAAACGTTAATATCGATACAACAACCGCCATTGAATCCGCCGTTATCGAATTTAAAAAATAAGCCAACTAACTGAACACACTGTTCATTTAAAAATATCTTATGCAGCTTTCCTAACCGGAAAACTGCATAAACTGAAAACTTCCCGAAAACTCAAGTCCTCAGTTTTATCCCTGCCTTCGGTTATTCCGTCCGCTGCCTGTAGCGGATATACTACGAATTGCATAATGAACGCTGCATAAATATATCCGCCATCACGTCTGCCTTTTCTCAAAAACTGAAATATTGAGAAAAATACTTCTTGTAATGCAATTTTTCAGAATATACCATACAATTAATTGAAATCTTAATCTAAGGAGAATCTTTATGGCGGAAATGGGACACGTCTTTCTTGCGAAACTTGGAAAATCAAAACTCAGACCCGGCGGAATCGAGGCGACGAACTGGCTTTTGGCTCACGGTAACATAAACAAAAACTCGAAAGTTCTTGAGGTCGCATGCAATCGTGCAAAAACGATGATAAAAATTCACAAAGAATTCGGCTGCGAAGTTACGGGTATCGACCTTGACGATAAATTCCTTGAAATCGCAAATGAAGCCATAAAAAATAAAAAGCTCGAGTCAAAACTGAACGCCATCAAAGGAAACGCCATGGAGCTTCCGTTTGGGGACAACACTTTTGACGTGGTGATAAACGAAGCCATGCTGACCATGCTCCATGCAGAAGAAAAACAAAAGGCATTGAAAGAATATTTTAGGGTTCTAAAACCCGGCGGAATCCTTCTGACGCAAGATGTAGTCCTGCGCACAAATGTTTCCGACGAGCAAAAACAGCTGCGGATAGGATTGAGCCGTTCGATAAACGCAAATGTCGAGCCGCTGGATTTGGAAAGCTGGAAAAACACCATAGAATCCGCAGGATTTTCGGTAACGCAAAAATACGGCGCAATGACACTCATGAGTCCAAAGGGCATGATAAAAGACGAAGGATTTTTTAGGACGATAAAAATTTTCAAAAATGCGATGAAAAAGGAAAACCGTAAAATGTTCAAGTCTATGTTCAACTTCTTCAATTCTAACAAAGACAAGTTGGGCTACGTTTGCAACGTTTCTACAAAGCCAAAATCGTAAGGAATCCGATGAAAGAATTGTCAGGAAAAGTATTTTCAATCGCAAAAGAGAATCCTCCGGTTCTGGGTTGCACGGTCTCAAAATCCGTGAGCGACAAAAACGGATTTTTCATAAGCTGGTTTTCTTTTGCTGCCGGAACGGACATAAGCCCCGAAATCTATAGATTTTCGAAATTGTGGCTTGTTTTGGACGGAAAAATCGAGGTTCTGAAAAAATCCGCAGAATCCGAGCCGCTGGAAAAAATCTATGTTGAAAAAGGTAAAATATATGTAACGCCGGTAGGAATTCCTGTCGGCGCAAAAACAGAAGATGGAGCCGTGTATGCGGAAATCCAACTAAAGGAGGACACAAAGATGAACGAGATTCTAAAATCAAACGAAGTGTTTGAATTAAAGAACATTCTTCCATATCAGGAAGGAAAAATCGTAAACATGGATCTTATAAACGAGGAAAAATTGAAGTTCGTTTTGATGAGTTTTGACGAAGGAACCGGGCTTACGGAACACGCCGCTCCAGGCGAAGCAATAATTTTTGCGCTGGACGGAACCGGAATCATCGGCTATGAAGGCAAAGAACACAAAATCAAAGCGGGCGAAAATTTCAAGTTCGACAAAGGCGGTGCGCATTACGTAAAAGCGGACGGGAAATTCAAAATGGCGCTTCTTTTGACGCTGGAATAATTCCTAACAAAAAAGGCAAGGCGAGCAATCTATCAGCAGATTGCTTGCCTTGAAAAATCCGCGCCGGATTTCCCCATCTCTCCATCAAAAATTAAAATCAAATATATGCATGATACTCGTAGACAAAAATTCCTGTCAATTTTTCATTAGGGGCGGACACATTTTCAAAGATTATCGCATAGTCGGAAAGCTCCAATCCTCGTAAGCGACTAACCTTTAAATTTCCCGTGTACTCTTTTGCAATTCCATTTAAAGTCATGGTGAGTGTCGCCTTTATTTCAATATTATACCTGGTTCCAATGTTCAGGCCGCCTATCGAAATCGGAATCCAAATCGCTTTATGGGGGGCTGCAATGTTTTTTATTTTATCAGCATATTTATAAGACGATAAATCTCCGGGCATAAATTCCTGGTTATCAAATTCTGGATTTTTTGAATCAAGTTTTAACTTGCATGATTCCACCGAATCGCCATGTTGCACACAGATTATAAACGCAGGCTCGGCAAGAACTTTTACACCAAAATCGTCGTCGCAAGCCAAAAACAACACAAAAAGAAATGAAAACAAAATTAAAGACAATCGCTTTTTCATAATTCCTCCAAAATCTTATATTTATCGTTTCACCTAAATTATGGGCTGTCAATGATTTTTAATTTTCCTATGCCGACAAGCAAATTTCGGATTAAGTTTCCCAAAACTCCGCTAGTCTTTGTACGCCTGCTTTTTGTATTCCAACGCAAGAACGGTAAAATCGTTTTCTTGAGCCGCAGAACCGATAAACATTGAGACGTTTCGGTTAAGTCCTTCCACCAGTTCCTGAACCTCGATTTTTTTGTGTTCGTTAAAAAATTCCAAAATTCGAGCTTTTCCGTAATTTTCGCCGCTGTTGTTTCCGGCTTCTGAAATTCCTTTTGTAAACAAAACGATTTTGTCTCCGGGCTGAAGTTCCAGCGTTTCGGAACTGTACAGAGTTTCGTCGGAGACGGCAAGCGCCGGATCTACAGGCGTGTCAAGGAACTTGAAATCCTGACCGTTTTTCATGTACAGAGGATTCGGATGTCCTGCATTCACGTACTGAAGGACACCCGTTGCCGTCGAAAGTATTCCCAGCCACACTGAAACAAAAAGTCCTGCACTGTTGTCTTTTGCCAACTGCTGATTTATCTCCAAAAGACTTTCGTTTGGTAAAAGCCCCGCAAGAGCCTTGTCTTTCAGCAAATTTTTAGCTATAGCCATGCACAAAGCCGCTTCGATTCCTCGTCCGGAAACATCCGCCGTGATTATCGCGATGTGGTCGTTGTCGATAAGAAAATAATCGTAAAAATCGCCGCCGAAATCTTTTGAAAAAATTATCGAAGCGAAAATATCCACATCGGAACAAGGCGTGAACGTCGGAAAAATCTGCGGAAGAAGAGTTTTTTGAATCTGGCTTGCAAAAAAAATATCTTTTTCGTAGCTTGCCTTTTTGAACGAAACCATTTCAAGATTCTTTATAAAATCGCTCATGTCAGACGCAAGGGCAACGTATGAACGAGCAAGTTCGCCTATCTCGGAATCCAACGAAGCGTAATCGGCGCAGACCCCTATAATTTCAATATTGTTCCGTATCGCATTTTCTCTGCTCCGATAATTCCTTGAAACATTCGCCATTCTTTCCAAAGGCTTTGTGATATGGCGCGCGACCAAAGTCAGAAGGAACAAAGCCGACGCAAAAACGAAAAACAAAATCATATTCTGCGCCAACGAAATGTTTATCCAAAAATCCATAAGATTCAGGAAATCTTTTTCAATAGAAAAATACAGATTTATACCGACAAAATTAGTCAAAATCACGGAAAGAATCGTGAAAAAAAGAATGAGTTTTTCGATTATGGAAAATATCGGTCCTTCGATTCTGTCGCTGTTTTTTGCATAACGAAAAATCGCCGAAACAGTCATGAACATCGGAAGTCCGTACATTGTGCAGAAAAATACATTGTTTATAAAATTCAATAAAATTTCTTTTGAAAAATCGATTGTCGGGCTAAAAATCCTGAATCCGATTTTTTCGGAAAGCAGAACGATTCCGTTTGCGGCAATCATGAGCAAGGCGAAAATTAAAAATTTTACGGGAGAATTTATGCGCAATCTTTGCTCTTTATCTATTCCGGACACAAAATTCCAAACTACGAGCGGAACGAATCCGAATAAAAAATTTGCGGGTACGTTAAAAAAACAAAGACCTGCGGAATATCCGGAAAGAAGATTCGCTGCAAAAGCCGAAAGCGTGCAGGCAATGATTCCCGGAAATCCGAAAATCATTCCAAAAATTGGCGGGAAAACGCAGGCAAGGCGCACTTCTCCGCCGGTCAAAGCAAAAAGAAATTTTTGACGAAAAAATAAAAGCACAAATGAAACAATTCCGCTTATAAAAAAATAAATCAATGTATTATAAAAACTTGCTACGAAAATTTTACTTTGTTTTTCTGACATAAAACCATTATACTTTGAAAACCTGCTGTATAACAAGGACGATTTGTATGGATATTTTGTTTGTGCTGCTTGGCGGCGTTTGCCTGATTGTAGGATTTATCGGAACGGTAGTGCCGATTCTTCCGGGCGCACCGTTGGCGTGGCTGGGACTTTTGATTTCGCATTTTTCACGATATACGAATTCTTCGCCGATTTTGCTTATGGTCACTGGAGTTGTTGCGATTGCGGTTTCTGTTTTGGACAATTTTTTTCCCGTTTTGATGACAAAACAATCGGGCGGAAGCAAATACGGAATCATCGGAAGTTCGGTCGGACTTTTCGTAGGATTTTTTACAGGCCCGTGGGGAATAATTTTTGGTCCGTTTCTTGGCGCATTTGTAGGAGAAATGATTCACGATTCCTCGGACATGAAGCATGTGTTTGAGTCGGCATTAGGATGTTTCAAAGGATTTCTTTTGGGAACAGGCATGAAAATGATGGCGACAGGCGCATTTATTTGGGTGTTCATAATAACGCTCGTAAAGCATTGAAAGCTGAATCTTGTGTTTTGGAAAATGCGGCAGCGCTGGGAGCGGCAGCCGAAGGCTGTTCCGGAGCGTAGCGGAGGAATGACCGTAGGGGAACCGCGGACATAGCGACCGCCAACTTTTAAGTTGGCGGTGCCGCCCAAAATGGTATAAAATTAAAAAAATAAAATTTACGGGGGAATTACAATGCTGGAAGTAGGAACAAAAGCTCCTTCTTTTAATTTGGCGGATCAGGACGGGGTATTTCATTCGCTTGAAGAATATTCGGGGAAAAAACTTGTGCTTTATTTTTATCCAAAGGACAACACGTCGGGATGCACAAAGCAGGCTTGTTCATTTGCGGAACTTTTTCCGGCGTTCAGGGAAAAGGGCGCTGAGGTCGTGGGCGTAAGCAAGGATAGTGTTCAAAGCCACAAAAAATTTGCGGAAAAATATTCGCTTCCGTTTACGCTGCTTTCCGATGTTTCGCTTGACACTCTAAAAGCCTATGACGTTTGGAAAGAGAAAAAACTTTACGGAAAAACATTCATGGGCGTTGTGCGGACTACGTATCTTATCGACGAGAACGGAGTGATTATCCGTGCGGAAGAAAAAGTAAACGCCGGCGAAAATCCGGCGAATACGCTAAAAATGCTGTAGATTTTTGAAAATGCGGAATAGTGGATTCGAACCACCGACCCCCACGATGTCAACGTGATGCTCTAACCAACTGAGCTAACTCCGCAAAGAATGGTAGTAATATAACAAACTGACGCTAAAAAGTCAAATGCCCCCGTTTTTCGGGGAAATGTCAAAATAAGGTGATTTTCGCAAAAAAATAACCGCTTAGAAAAATTGTTTCATCTTTCCAAAAGCGGTTGTTTTTTGCGGAATCGTTTATGCAACGTCGGCTCAAAAGCCGAGCTGACTTTGCATAAAATTCCACGCATGGCGATTGTGTCCGCCGTCGATTTTTCCGGAATCCGGCGATTTTCTAAAATCCGTCGTTTCCTTCAAAGCGGGGAATCAGATTTGTCGATTTTTTTATCTCTCCGTCCGTGGGGATGAAAAACCACCGATTAAATAAAAAGTCGCCACTCAAATTGAACTTTATTTGCCCAACTTTTGAGCTGCGGATCTGCAATATTCATAACACGAACTATTTTTAATAGAAGAGTCGCTGTAAGGCTGTATTTTATAATTTTTCCATTTCCTTTATATAGTCAATAAACTTTTTCACACTCCAAATATCATTCTGATATTTTTCCGGATATGTCTTTATATACTTTTCGGGAACAACCAAAACGACTTTTTCGTTTTTCATTTCTGTAAGCTGGGAAGATGAAATCCCCTGTTGAAGTGTACATAGAAATTTATTTTTCGAACGTAATCTGTCAGCCTCATTTAAAACTTGTCTCCATCGGTCTTTACAAGTTGTTTTGGCTGCAAGAGAAGCAAGTTTATCAACAGAAAATGCAGAATCATGATAAGACTCTATAGACGGGAAAATAAAATCAGGTTTCTTGTTGCCTTCTGTTACTGCCTGTGAAGAAAAAGTTATATTATTTCCCGTAAATAAAGAACTTAAATGATGCTCCAAACTTTTACCGGCACGACTTTTTCTTCTGTTCAGCACTTGATTTGCAAGATCAATAAACTTCTCAACATTCGAAAACCCATTTTTTACAAGCGAGCCGTATCTGTCATGTTCAATTGCTCTAAAAAGCCGATATTCAACTTCCGTCCAATCAAGTAATTTATCATCTGGCTTTAGGTGAATGTATTCATTATGATTGAAACACCAATTTTGAATTCTTTGTGCCTCAAGCGACATTTGTTCAGATGAAGGAAAATCAGTTGTCAGCGAGTTTATAAATTCTTGAATAGCAATTTTTTCTTTTTCTTCTGGATTCGTCAATTCTGTATCAATAAGACGGTTTGTTTCGGTTGGGGTAATTCCAAAGTAATCTAGGAAATATTCTATTCCATCTTCAGTTTCAAGAACATATCCTTTATACGAAGAATCTTTTTGTTTTAAAATTACGACTAAAGAACCTGTAAAATCAGGTTTTAAAAATGGGAAATTCCTTCCAAAACCTGTAATTCTATATTCATTTCTTGACCCTTGCCCATAATATTTGAAATGCGCATCTGTTTCAAAATCATCTTGCCATTTTATTTTGTTGAATTCTTCTTTGTTTTGTCCTTTTACCCCGGGAACATCAAATATGAGGGCAACAGAATTCTTTGGAATATAAATCCCACTCTGATGTCCTCCAGTTTCTCCTGTATCGTTTGCAGAAAGAAATTTACAAAATATTCTTTCGCTATTTGCTGTATCTGATATAAGTTTTGAAGCGATATTTTCCATAGTTCATTTCTCAAATTGCAATTTTTCTTTTGTATAAATGTGTTCTGCTTTAAGAGGTTCTTTTCCGATTTGTTCCATAAGCAACGGTTTTATGAATTCTGCAACGGCATGAAACAAAGGAACTACAACAGAATTCCCAAATTGTTTGTAAGCTCTTGTATCTGAAACAGGAATAACATAGTCGTCTGAATACCCCATAAGACGGGCACATTCACGAGGTGTAAGTCGGCGTGGATTTTTATTTTCCCCTTGTGAAAGTAAAACCTCCGAACCATCTTTGTAGTATCGAGCAGAAAGAGTTCTAGATATGTCATTTTCAGTTACAAGACCGTACCCAAAACCATTCCCAAGAGAACGGTGTTTTGTAGCATAAGCCTGTAAATAAGTCCACAAATTATCTGTCAAAGTGTATTTATCAAGAACTTTATTGTTTTCAAAATCAAAATATTTGTCGCCGTCTTGTGGGAGTCTTGGTTCTGTTCCATCAATTTTATGGAGAATACTTGCTAATTTCAATTCTCCTTTTTGAGGCAAGACCATATCATTAAGAGAAAAATCTATTTTATTTCTAAACCCTACAATTACAATTCGTTCACGATGCTGCGGAACCCAACTCTGCGCATCTATAATTCTAGAACTGCAAGTATAACCTAAATCTTGCGTCAAAGTTTCCCAAATTACTTTGAAAGTATTTCCTTTGTCGTGGGATTTTAAATTTTTAACATTTTCAAGAACAAACGCTTTTGGCCGTTTTTCTTTTATAATCCTTGCAACATCAAAAAACAATGTTCCCTGCGTTTTATCTGCAAACCCTGTAGGGCGACCAAGGGATTTTTTCTTTGAAATTCCTGCAATACTGAATGGCTGGCAAGGGAATCCTGCCAATAGAACATCATGGTCGGGAATATCATTTGCATCTACTTTTGTAATGTCTCCATTTATAGGATATTTTGACGGATAATTGGCACTGTAAGTTTTTTGAGCAAATTCGTCCCATTCAGAAGTATAAAGACATTTGCCGCCAGCCTGTTCAAAGCCTTTTCTAATTCCTCCTATTCCAGCGAACAAATCGATGAAAGTAAAATCTCCTTTTCTTTCATCGTTTTCTTGGGCGGGGATTCTCCTTGCAATCATATTTACCAATCTGTCAGCAATAAATGATTTTGGCTGAACAGAGCCATTTAACCAGCGATGAATTGTACTTTGATTTACCTGTAATTCAGTTGTAATATCAAAAAGTGAATATAGATTTGTAACTTGTCTCAGCAATTCTGTTGTTGATGACTGAAAAAAACTTACTTCCATTTTGTCCTTGCTAAATGGGAATTATAATTTGCATTATGCAATATTTCTTCCCCATTGTCGAGCAACTCATAATAGAAAAGTCGCTTCACCTTTCCAAAAGCAGTTGTTTTTTGCGGAATCATTTATGCAACGTTGGCTCAAAAGCCGAGCCGACGTTGCGAAAAATTCCACGCACGGCGATTGTGTCCGCCAGAAATTGTTTCCACCGTCGGTTTTTTAAAATCCGGTATTTCCTTCAAAACGCGGAATCAGGTCTGTCGATTTTTTTATCTCTTCGTCCGTCGGAATGTAGTCGCTCATCGTTCCGTTATTGAAAGCCTCGTAAGCCTTCATGTCAAAATAACCGGTTCCCGTAAGCCCGAACAGAATTGTTTTTTCTTCGCCGGTTTCCTTGCATTTTAGAGCTTCGTCTATCGCGGCTTTGATTGCATGGCTGCTTTCCGGAGCGGGAAGAGTTCCTTCGGTTCTGCAAAAAAGTTGTGCCGCCTTAAAAACTTCGGTCTGCTCAACGGCACACGCTTCTATATAACCGTCGTGGTAAAGTTGGCTTATTACGGAACTCATTCCGTGGTAACGAAGTCCGCCCGAATGGCTTGCGCTCGGCATGAACTGAGAACCCAGCGTATACATTTTCTGCATTGGGCAAACTTTTCCCGTGTCGCAATAGTCGTAGGCAAAAACGCCTCTTGTAAGGCTCGGACAACTTGCAGGTTCCACCGCTATAAAACGGTATTTTTCTTCTCCGCGGAGCATTTCGCCCATGAACGGACTTATAAGTCCACCCAAATTTGAGCCGCCGCCTGCACAGCCTATTATGATGTCAGGTTTTATTCCGTATTTTTTCATGGCAGACTGCGCCTCTAGTCCGATTATGGACTGATGAAGAAGAACTTGATTCAGCACGGAACCGAGGACATAGCGGTATCCTTCGTGGCAACCGGCGTATTCTACCGCTTCCGAAATCGCACAGCCAAGAGAGCCGGTACAGTTCGGAAATTCCGCATTTATTTTTCTGCCGACTTCCGTTTCCATGCTCGGAGAGGGAATCACCGAAGCTCCATAGGTTCTGATTACTTCGCGGCGATGAGGTTTTTGCTCGTAAGAACAGCGAACCTGATACACACGGCAGTCAAGGTCAAGATATGCGGTTGCCATCGCCATCGCTGTTCCCCACTGACCTGCGCCAGTTTCAGTGGTAACGCCCTTTAAGCCCTGCTCCTTTGCGTAAAAAGCCTGAGCGATAGCAGAATTCAACTTGTGAGAACCGGATGTATTCTGTCCTTCGAATTTATAATAGATTTTTGCGGGTGTTCCCAATTTTTTTTCAAGGCAATAGGCACGGGTCAGCGGAGCGGGACGGTACATTTTGTAAAAATCAAGAATTTCCTGCGGAATCGGAATATTTCTGTCCGTCTCGTTCAACTCCTGCTTTACAAGTTCATCGCAAAAAACGTGAGAAAGTTCTTCAGGGGTGCATGGTTTGTATGTTTTAGGATTAAGAAGCGGAGCTGTCTTGTTTTTCATGTCGGCACGGACGTTGTACCAATACTTCGGCATTTCCTCTTCGCTCAAATAAATTTTGTAAGGGATTTTATCTTTTTCCTGTGCCATAAAAACCTCCTTGAATGGCTTTTAGATTTTCATTTATCTAAGTTTTCTAAAATCGAACCGGCTCTATCTTACGTTAATTTGAAAACAAATTTTAAGATTCTGTCGTCATTTTTAAGTTCGCCTTACCCGCTTGTTTCTGCGAATAGTAACAAAATGTGTATTTTTTGTCCATTTGTTTTGTTAGTTTTCTTGCCTTTTTGTGTTTATTTTTCTTATATTTAAACAAATCAGTTTTTTTCAAAGAGGTATTTTTTAAAATGGCAAAACATGAATTTCAGACCGAAGTGAATCAACTTTTGCAATTGCTTATCCATTCCTTGTATTCGAACAAGGATATTTTCCTTCGCGAAATCGTTTCTAACGGCAGCGATGCTTTGGACAAACTAAAATATCTTACGGTTTCGGATGATTCCTACAAGAATATCAAGTTTGACCCCAGGCTGGACATCTCTTTTGACGACAAAGCAGGCGTTCTTACCGTTCAGGATTCCGGAATCGGCATGGATTCGGAAGATTTGCAGAACAATCTTGGAACAATTGCTCGTTCCGGAACAAAAGCGTTCCTTTCAAAACTTACAAACGAAGCTTCAAAAGATTCAAACCTTATAGGCCAGTTCGGGGTCGGATTTTACTCCGCTTTCATGGCATCAAAAAAAATCGATGTCTATACAAGAAAGGCTGCCGGCGACGGAAAAATCTGGCATTGGGCAAGCGACGGCACAAATTCCTACGATTTGGATGAAATTCAGCCAGAAAGCGAGAGTGCAAAAAAATACGGATTCGACAATGCAGACGCAAGCGGTTCTGTAATCGTGATGACGCTAAACGATGACAGCAAAGAATACGCCTCCCGCTGGAAGATAGAAGAACTCATCAAAAAATACAGCGACCACATCGCTTTCCCGATTTATCTTCATTACGAAAAAAACGAATACGATGACAAAGGAAACGTAAAATCAACTGAAAACAAAATCGACCAAGTTAATAGTGCCAGCGCGCTTTGGAAAAAATCAAAAAGCGAACTCAAACCGGAAGACTATTTTGAATTCTACAAAACTATTGGTCATGATGGGCAAGACCCGCTCGATTACATCCACACCCATGCGGAAGGAACTCAGGAGTACACAACCCTATTTTTTGTTCCGCAGACCGCACCTTTTGATATGTATCAGGCGGACTATAAAAGCGGTGTAAAACTTTATGTGAAACGAGTTTTCATCACGGACGACGACCGCGAGCTTTTGCCAGCCTATTTGCGTTTTGTGCGCGGCGTAATTGATTCCGAAGATTTGCCGCTGAATGTAAGCCGAGAAATTCTGCAGCAAAACAGAATTTTGGAAAATATTCGCAGTGCTTCCGTAAAAAAACTCCTTGGCGAATTCAAAAAAATGGGAGAAGATGCGGACAAAGCAAAAGAGACGGACGAAGCCAATCGTTCCGAGGACGAAAAAAAGGCAATCGAAAAATGGAACAAGTTTGTGAAAAACTACAATCGCCCGATGAAAGAAGGACTTTACAGCGACTATTCCAACCGCGACGAAATTGCAGAAATTGTTCGTTTTAAAAGCACGGACGCATCCGGAACAGGCGAAGACAATTACACGAGTTTTGCTGAATATGTAAAGCGCATGAAAAGCGAACAAAAGGCGATTTATTATATCACCGGCAGCGATGAAAAAAATATGCGAGCGAATCCTTTGCTTAAAGCCTACGTAAACAAGGGATTTGAAGTTCTAATTTTGGACGACGACATTGACGAAGTCGTAATCGGTGGCTACGGAAAGTACAAAGACTTCGAACTGAAAGCCGTAAACCGCAGCGGTAGCGACGAAGACCTTGGAATCGATAAGGAAGAGGCAAAGAAGAAGGAAGAAGAGTTCAAACCGATAACAGAAAAAATAAAGAAAGCCCTTGGAGACAAAGTAAAAGAAGTAAAACTTTCGAAAACCCTGACAGACGACAACCCGTCGTGCATTGTGGTTGACGAAAACGATCCAAGCTGGCAGATGGTTCAGATGATGAAAGCGATGGGACAGAACGGTCCGGAAATGAAACCGATTCTGGAAATCAACGGCGAACATCCGATTCTTGCAAAAATAAAAGATTCCGATGACGAAAGTTTGATTGGCGATGTCGCAGAAGTCCTTTTGGATCAGGCATTGCTTATAGCAGGAGTAGAACTAAAAGCACCGGCAGAATTTGTAAAATCGCTGAACAGTTTGCTGAGCAGACAGTAACAGCATTTTACAAATTGTTTCAACAAGCCAAAGAAAAGCAAAGGCGAAAATGCCTTACTTTTCTTTGGCAAATTATTTATTTATTGAGCAAAAGTTCCGGTGTGTATAAACACTGACGAAAGAATCGTTATAGATACGCGCGGCGATTCATTCATTGAGCGCGCAAAGAACTGAAACATTTTTCCGTAAATCGAGTTTTATAAAACCGTCCCGTTTCTGCGGACGTTTTTTGCGTTTTTTATTGGGGCGGGAAAAGTAAATTTGGCAGCTCAATCGTGTAAGTGCCCTTAAATTACAAGACCCCGCATTATCGTTACTCTATCGGTAAATCGCTTCCGTAGTCCGGCTCTTTTTCGCGAAGTTCAAAAGTGTCTTTGAAATATTCAGCCGGAGCTTTCAAGATTTTTTTTCGGTACTCAAGTTTCGTTTCGATGTCATCAATTTCTCTTCTACGATTTTTTGATATTTCCAAAAACGGCTCTTCCTTGTCTATACCTAGAAAACGGCGGTTCAATAAACTTGCCGCGATTCCCGTCGTGCCGGAACCGCTAAACGGATCTAAAATCCACGCATTTTCTTTTGTCGAGGCAAGTATTATCCTTGCGAGCAGCGGAAGCGGTTTTTGAGTGGGATGCTTTCCGCAAGATTTTTCCCACTTTGCGATTGCAGGCAAACTCCACAGGTCTCGCATCTGCTTTCCGCCGTTTATTTTTTTCATCAATTCGTAGTTATAATAATGGGGAACCTTTTTATTTTTCCGCGCCCACAATATAAATTCCGTTGAATGCGTAAAAAATTTGCATGAAAGATTCGGCGGCGGGTTAGTTTTTGCCCAAGTGATGCAGTTAAGAATGCGGAAGTCCAGTTCCGTGAGCATTTGCGCTGCAGAAAAAATATTGTGGTACGTTCCGCTTATCCAAATGGTGCCGTTTTCTTTTAATTTATCTCTGCACAAAGAAATCCATTGCCGATTAAATTCATTGTCATTTTTAAAACCGCGAGACTTATCCCATTCGCCTTTATTTACGGATACTTGCTTTCCCGATTGGACAGAAATACCGCCGTTAGAAAGAAAATACGGAGGATCTGCAAAAATCATATCGAATTGGAACTCGAATTGCGGCAAAATTTCAGTGCAGTCGCCCTGCACAAGAGTAAAATCGTGATTGTCGGATTTATAATAAGAAGTCAACATGATTGAATATTAAATTATTTTATTCAGCGGAATCAATTTTACATTATGATTGAATAAGTTTTTTGCCATATTTACCTCTATCTTTACATTTCCGAGCGTATTTTTGAAATAAAATCATCAAGATTTGCAAGATTGTAAACGCTTGGAATCAATGAATATGCTTCGCCCAATTTGTTTTTTGCAGAAAGCCAGCCTTGTCCGTCCGTAATCCAGACGAATTCAAACTTTTCGTACCGATTGATTTTCGGCGCAATGTCGCTGTATGCACGGGCAACTTCGTTCAACTTTGAGCCGCCGCCATTGTAAAAATTAGTTTCAATAAGATACGTTTTCTTTTTTGTCTGAATTACAAAATCAAAGCGTTTTAAATCCTGTCCGAGCGATTTAATTTCTTCAAATTCGGAACTGTTTACTTCCTCTCTAAATGGAATATCCGCATTTTTGAATTTCAATGCGACAGTTTGAGCCATATTTTCGCCGCTGCGATTTTTTCTGGCGTTCGTATCAAGTCCTACTTCCACTCCGAAAACATAGTCGGCAAGATTCGTAATATTTTTGTTTTTAAAAACTTCTGCAAGTCCGCTTTGTTCGATAAAATCAATAACGCCTTGCAAAGATGTAAAATAACTTTCAAGCAAAACCAATTTTCCGTCCGCGCTGAAAGTCTTCTTTTTATCTTTTGTCCTTACCGCAAGCAGAATATCCAAAACTTCAAAAACTTTGGGATTTTCTTCGTAAAGTTCTTTGATTGCGCTTCGTAAATCATTTTTTCCGATTAAGTAATTCAGCTGATTGAGTTTTATCGCAATTTTATTTGTATTGCGGATGACTTTTTCAAAATCGGTAAAATAATGGAGCGTTGCATTCGTTTCGCTCAGCTGCGATATAAATAAATCAAAGTCTTTTTGCATTTTTTTCCCTAAAACGCGCTTGCAATATTGGTGATCAACAGTTCATTTATCGCGCCGCGTTTTTTTGCGTTTGAATTTATCATTCTTGAAGCGGAAACTCTTTCTATTTTAAAACTTTCATACAGATCATCAAAAAAATTATCGTCTTTGTCCGTGTTTTTGGGGTCGGAATTGCTCGCTAAAACCATCGCGCCTTTGCTTGAAATCTCCGCAAGAAACTTCCCCAATTCAATTTGCTCCGTATCTGAAAATCTGTTTTGCGAGTAAGATGTAAACGACGCCGTGTCGGAAAGCGGACGATACGGCGGATCTATGTAGACAAACGTGTCTTTATCGATAAAAGTTTTGCATTCCCGGTAATCGCCCGTCTTCATTTCAACATTTTGAAGAAGTTCGGAACACTTTTTAAGATTTTCTTCATCGCAGATGAGAGGATTTGCCGCATTGTTGAACGGCACATTAAATATTCCTTTGGAATTTACGCGGTACAATCCGTTAAAACATGTTTTATTTAAAAAAATGAATAAAACCGCTTTTTCAAGCTTCTGCCGCTCATTGTCGTTCAGTTTTAGTTCGTTATACCGGCTGCGTTTTTCGTAAAAAAAATCTTTATTTTTTTCCGCGTTTTGACTTTGATAAAGATTTTGGAGTTCTGAAAGTTCTGAAATCATTTTTGAACAATTTTTTTTGATTTGAACATACGTATTTATCAGTTCCGCATTTATATCGTTGATTAAAACTTCTTCCGGCGAAAAATTATTGAGAATATCAAATAAAACCGCTCCGCCGCCGACAAACGGCTCGCAATACTTCTTGATTTTTGAAGGATATTTTGCTCTGATTTTACCGAGTAACCGGCTTTTTCCGCCAACCCACTTTACAAAAGGTCTTGCCGAAGTCATAGTTTTTTTTACCGCATTTTCCGCAAAATTTCTACAGTTCCGTGCTGCGGCGGGAAGCAGACACTCTTAGCGGCTACACAATCACTTTCACATCCGTAGCTCTGCCGTTGCCGTTTGAAAAGTCGGTGTTTTTAGGCATTTCTACAACCTTAAAATTCACTTTTGTGCCTTTGTCAAGTTTATCGGCTTTGAATGCGGGATTTATTTCGCCCATGTAGAAAAAATAGTCGCCGCTGCCGTCGTCTGCGGAAATTATACGATAATTTTGAATCCAGCGTTTTATCACACCGTCTTTGCGTTCCGACTTCTGTTTCGCTTCGATTTTTTCAACAAAAAAAGTTCTTTGCGGCTTACCGTCGTCGCTCAATCTGAAAATATTGCTCAAACTTGCAATCAATTCACGAGGAGATTTTGCATTGTATTCTTTGACATTAAAATCAGGTTTTTGATGCAGAATCGACTCCCAGAGCTGGGATAAAAGCACGGTATTGGTATTTTTGTAAAGCCTCGTCGAGTCAAACGCCTTTTCGACAAACTTTTCAAGCGAAAAATCCTTTAAGCTCTCATCTGCTTTGTCTTTGTCATCGAGCAAAACATCTTCATCGGCTTCTTCAAGATCATCAAAATATGAAAATTCATTGCAGGATTTTACCCATATCGGATTGCATTTTGAACGCTCGCCGAAGCCTACCACACGTTTCCCGAGCTCCCGCAATCTCAATGCAAGCGTATGATAGCCGTTATCGGACGTAATAATCGCAAAAATTTCGATTTCAGCATGCATGATTGCCATCTCGATAGCGTCCATTATGATAAGTTTATCGACGGCTTGCTTTTCATCATGATGAAATTGCTGAATCGCAGTAATGGGGATTTTGTTCAAAAGCTCCTTCCACGACTTCATGTTCGGAATCGACCAGTCGGCATAAGCGCGCTGAAATAAAATATCTCCTTTGCTCGAAAGCGCATCTATCAATAAAGGAACTTTGCTCGGTTGGACATTTTCCGAATCGAAAAACACTGCAATTTTCGGCATATCATCCATAATGGAATCTCCTCCGCTTTGAAAATCCAACTGCAAGCCGCCTTATTCCTCGAAATCCAAGCAGACCCGAGTTTTTGCGTACGGACGAATCAGATTATCCGCCACAGCCACATGTTTCGGATGTTCCGCATATGTTTTTAGCGCATTGGTATCTTTGAAGGAACTTTCAAGCATGATGTCCGCATTGGAAGTGGGAAGTCCGTTTGTGTGTACTTTTATATCAAGGATTTCCGGAATCTCCCCTTTCAGATTTTCAAGACCTTGCTTTATGTCGGATTTTATTTTTTCCTTTTCAGCATTTGTGAGATTTTCATGCAACTGCCACAAAATTATATGTTTTACAATCGTTGTGTTTTCCATATTTTCTCCTGTATTATGATTCAATTATGATTTCGATAGGGCAATGATCGCTTCCTGTTACGTCGCTTAGGATTCTGCAGGACTTTACCTTGGACAAAAAAGCCGAATTCACACATTGGTAATCTATACGCCACCCGATGTTCTTTTCTCTTGCGTGAAATCTGTAACTCCACCAAGTATATTGATTCGGTTCATTAGAAAAATGGCGGAAAACGTCAACATAGCCAGCACCGGTAAATACATCCATCCAAGCGCGCTCTTCGGGTAGATAGCCGGCGTTATGCTCGTTTGCTTTAGGATTTGCAAGGTCAATCGGCTTGTGAGCTATATTGTAATCCCCATTCAGAACAATATCAAAACCTTGCGAAACAAGTTCATCGCATTTTTTTAGAATTGCGGCGCAAAAGCCTAATTTGTAGTCCAAGCGTGCGCCGGCATCTTGGCTGTTCGGGAAATAGGCAGAAATTACAGCGATTTTCCCGAATTTGGCTATTGTCACCCGCCCTTCGTCATCGTAAAGGGAGTCGCCCAAGTTTTCTACGCAATCCGGATTATTCTTGCAGAAAATCGCCGTTCCTGAATAGCCGGGCTTTTTTGCGCTTGAAAAATATGAGACGTAAGTTCCGCCGTTCTTTTGAGGCGGAGCAAGCAGTTCCGCCGAAAGTTGCGACGGATTTGCCTTAGTTTCCTGAAGGCAAAGAATATCTGCGTCAGTTTGTGTAAGCCATTGCACGAAACCTTTTTTTTCTACGGCACGAATGCCGTTTACGTTCCAAGAGATGATTTTCATGATTAAAGTATAGCATAAAATAGGTGGACTGTGTTTTTTTGAGGGAGAAGAGATGGCTCGTGGAAAGAAAATCTAGGCGCCGAACCCATAGAACGCCGGTAGGAAGAAAAACCGCCCAATAATATCTTAAAAATCGTCTTTTAAAGAATAAAATCGCTTGTGTTTTCAAAAATCATTTGCGGAAACATCTGGGGAAGATTTTTCGAATGTTGTGGGACAAATTTTTCTTGCAAGATAGACGAACGGCGTGTCCAAAATGCTTGTTACAAGATAGATTATGTAGCAAGCAGCAGTGATAGAAAGCAATTCCTTGAATTTATACACGCCCAAAAACGAACCAAAATTGAAAATCACGATGTTGATAAATTGGCTAATGAGCGTAGAAAAATTATTTCTAAACCAAAGCATTTTTTTTGTGCTGCCTGTTTTCTTTTTTGTAAGCGCCCACCATTTATGATAAAGCCACACGTCAATGCTTTGCGAAATCGCATACGCCACCAAACTCGCAATTAGAATTCGAGGCGTGTTCGAAAACAGGGCCTTTATAGACGACATTGCCCGGTCGTTTTGGCTTGGTATGTAATGAAGCCACATCGATGAAAAAATAATGAAAAAAAGCGTAACGATTATTCCAATTCGAACGCCCTTGTCGGCATGTTTTTTCCCGTACAGTTCGCTTAGTATGTCCGTTGCAAGAAAACTTGACGCAAAAAGCGTATTTCCAAGCGTCTGTTCCATCCCGAACGCCTGAACCAAGACCGTAACTTCGATGTTTGCAAAAATTGCGGAAACGGCTATCCAAACAAAAAGTCCGCTTTTCCCAAAAAGTTTTAAGAAAAGGATTGTAGCTCCAAAGGAAATCAGAAGCGAACCCAGAAGCAAAAATTCATTCATACATATCTCCCGCAGCAGGAAATCCGAGTTAATTAATTAGGGAACTTTTGTGTTGCGAACAACAAGAGTTTACCTGGTTTTGTTTTAAGACAGGAAGGACTTCGAACTGTCTGCAAATTTGATACGGTGATTTTACATTTTTGAAGGAAATATGTACAGATGGAATTTGCAAATTGTCATCCATTCCTTATATTCCAAGCAACGCAGAAGAACCTCAACGGATTTTTTGAAAACGCTTCGCTATAACTAGGAATCCGGAACATTTCTGATAATTTCAGCAGAAACAGATGACAGACAAAGCGGAATGCGTTTGGCTTTTCAGCATTTTTAAAAATTTTCCTTTGTTTTTTCACATTTCAAAGATATAATTTTACTATCGTTTTTGAAAACATTTTCGACAAAAAGGAGTTGAAGAAAATGCCAAACTAC
>ERZ772957.1003-NODE-1003-length-19698-cov-2.418470_pt1 | contig 19698 bp, 19 predicted proteins | sample MGYA00580682_ERZ772957 | MGnify/ENA primary metagenome ERZ772957 (study PRJEB29015, sample SAMEA2737921) | human oral metagenome | biome: human oral; feature: human-associated habitat; material: dental | place: China | collected 2025 ...
ATTCTATCAGAAGAGGAAATCAATGGCCTAAAGGACTATTTGTTTAAAGGTGGTAGAAATGGATCAAATCAAGTTCGTCGGCAATGAAAGAGCCGCCGAGATTATCGGGGATATGGTAGAGGTGCTACTACCATCATCAAACAGTTTTCATATCATCCGCGAGACCCTACGACGTATCGGTCTTCAGGAGAATGAAACGAAAGCCCTGACGCAACAATGCTACCTGCTTCATAAACGGGGCAGGTACTATATCGGGCATTACAAGCTGTTTACGGAGATGGAGGGCCAGCCGCATAGCATGACGGCCTTTGACTACCTGATCCAGCGCCAGGCGGCTTCGCTATTGGAACGCTGGGGATGCTGTTCATTGGTCAATGAGGGTGATCGGATGAAGCGCGAGGATGGCCTACGTCTATGCGTGGTTCCGAAAGCCAAGGAATATATGTGGCGCTTAATCTCCCCAGTTCGCGTCGGGCGATAAAAGAAGGGACTGGTCCTAAGAAGACCCGTCCCTTTTCTTTTTTTGTAAATATCCATTAGCCTACTATTTGGGATTGATAAACCATGGTGCTAAACGAGAATAGCCTATACATCACGCCGCAAGAACGGGAAGAGCTGGTGGCGGATGTTCAGAAGGTAGCGGACGCGTTCTTCATTAACTTCCTAGGAACGATGGGTCTTGTATCAATTGATGCAGGGAAGACCGTTCTACGTCAGTTGATCATGGACGACGGGAAGCTGAAGATGATGAACGTAGGGGATGTCAACAAGGATATGTCCCTGAGCGTTAAGCTTTACATGGAGACGGGGGCTATCACTAGTGCGACCGCAAATGAGATTAGCCGCCTGCTATTTGCATTGAAGCAACGGAAGGTCTCCAGCGGGTTCGATGAGGCCGAACTAAAGTCTATCGTTGGCGGGATCAAGATCGCCAGCCACCGCCCAAGCCCACGTATCCTGAAACTGGTTAATTCATGGATGGATGGTGAAATTACCCTCCAGCAGTATAGCAAGACCCTATACATGCTAATTAAGGCGCTGAAGGATTATCAGCCCATTGCATCCGAATTCATGGAGATTGCCCGTCGCTATCTGACAAACTTCGCGGACGTCAAGGGCAAGGAAGAAAAGAAAGAACCTGTCCTGAAGAAGATTACCCTAGCAGACCTAACCATGGAACCCATGGATTCAACAGGGTATGAGCGGGGATACCAGCGTGATAGTGACGTGAATCTATCCATGGCTGCTAGTGCTGGTAGCGCGAAGGGCTTTTCCATGGACGCGCCGATTGAGTTCACCCCGTCCAATTTTCAAAAGAAAGAGCAACCCGCTACGAAGCCAAAGGGTCTAGAGCTTTCCCTAGACCCCATCGAGGAGCCAAAACAGACGAAGCCCGATATCCTGTCCATTCTTAAGACGGGTGACCTTTTGCACGTCATCGAGGCGTGGATTCGAGCTAACCCAGACGCGAGCGGTGCGGACGCTATCTCCACATTCAATGAAGCCCTGCGCTATGTTGGTGAGAAAGAACGGATCAAGATTGCGCTTAACACGGATAATGCTCTGAAGGTCTATAGTGATTTTGTGACCGACGCGATTATTCAAGAGGTCTGGGCACCGTTTGCTTCATTTGCTTTGAGCAAAGCTGCCGAGCTACCTAACGACAAGATGCAACAGGTCATCAGTGAGATGTTGAATGTTGCGCTTGAAGACGGCACGTGGCGAAGCGATGCGGTAGAGTTAATGCAAAAGATCGCCAAAGCGTTCCTAGCGGCTAACCATGATGCGGTTGAAGAGATTGTCAAGAACGAAAGCCGTTTCGATTATGCTTCAGTTCGCCGCCGTCTTGAGTTCCTAGGAATCGACTTCGCGGAGGCGGTAAACATCCTAGCCTCGGATTATGAGGTGCGCCGCGAGCATATCGGCTTCCTCACTTCAGAGTTCACCTACGGGTTCCTTGATCAGGAAACCATCGATAAGCTTCTAGACGAGATTCATGCCTTCCCCGTGGACTATGAATCATCGGACTCGCGCGCCGTCAAGTTCCTGACAAATCATCTTCAGGACCCGCTACTAGGTGTCCGTTCGGGTGATGCCTTTGAGACCTACGCGGAGGTCTTTTACAAGGCGGGCAAGGAAGACAAGGACAAGATGAAGCTTGCCGTCACGGGCACGCCAGTGTATAACGACGTTATCCATCACTTTGCAGATTCCGTTTTCGGAAACGGCTACGTCAACAATGACGCGATCAATGCGCTTATCATGTTCGGTGGCGATGAGGTGAGGGCGTGGGTCGACGGCCTACGGGACGATGAGATTCTACAAATCATCCGTGAAAGCGAATTCGTTAATGAGTTTGTAGAGCCGCAACGGCTGGCTGGTCTCTATGCACACGCGCTGGACAATAACGTAGACTTCTATTCATATTCGCCGATTGCGTCATTCTTCCGCGACAAGGTGTCGACAATCAGCGATAGGGTTCTAAGGTCACTACGCGAATCAATGGTACGCAACCCACACTACTGGGATTCCCGCGATTCGGTGGGTGTCCTATTCCCAGTCATCGGCAACGACGAATTGTTCGAGAAGCTCCAACCCTTCCAGCAGTCGGCAGTGGAAGAGGCGGTTAATAATTTCTATACGCTACAGAAAGCGATGGGTGAAATCTTCTCGGATGATGTTCCCATCAAGCCGTATGAAGGGATGACGATTGATCGCCTCCGCGAGGTGATGGCTTACAACAACATCCAGTTCCCGATCCTTCCACGCGAACAAGGCGAGAGCTATAGCGCCTTCCATGAGCGGGTAAAGGAAAACGCGGTAAATGCAAAGCCGAACGTCCTATATGCCGAAGAGGTTAGAATCACTGACGCGGAGAAGAAACGGCTGACGGTTGAGTTTGAGAGCCGTAACAGTCACAAGCACGGGACATATTTTGAAGTTCTACGGGCCTTTGATGTGAACATTCCAGTTCAGGCTTCGGAATGGGTGGACTTCGCCAATGAGAAAGAGGGCAAGGAAAACAAGGTAATGAGCCCTGTTTATCACGGTACGGGCTCGATTGGTGCTAGTATGATCTTGCGCTACGGATTCGCTGTGGTAGAATCAACCGACAAGAGTGTGGTCGGGCGTATGCTTGGCGACGGAATCTACATCAGTGATGTGGTGGACAAGGTCGCCCAGTATATCGGGGACATCGGTTACTCTCGCGGTATCGGCACCAAGGGTTATATCTTCGAGATGGATGCTCAGCTAGGCGAGCAGTGGGTAGACCACCAATCGGCAGGTGTCCCTAATGCAACCTATCAGAAAGATGTCGTCTCCCCCGAATGGGCGGTTTTCAAACCAAACGGACAGCTACGAATCCGACGGGCATATGAGGTCCAGCTAATCAGCAAGAACGATATGATGGGTATTCAGCAGAAGTCCCTGATTGAATCGTTTACGGATAATATCCGTGGGAAGGGGGTTGCCAACTATGTCTTCATGGATGGTATGATTCCTTTGTCTAAATCAGTCATCAAGCGTTTCGATGGTCTAGACCGTGTGGGGCGCGGTATAATCGACGTATCTGGTAAGGGACCAATGGTTGTCATCAAAGGTGTGAAAACTGGCGGCACCTTCTACATCAAGGATACGCGGGAATGGTTGTCTGATCCTGTAAATAAACATGAAGTTCAAAAATTCCTCTCTTCTATAAGGTGAAACATGGAACAACTCGACGAAGGTCTTAACGCGAAGTATGACGCGTTTAATGCAACCATCGACCCCAATAGCGAATGGGCCGTTGAAGGACAGCGTCTGGTGTGGGCTGCGGAAAACCCTCAAGAAGCTGGACGACCTTGATAAGTTCATCAGTAAGGAACTAGCTGCGTCGTTTGCAATAACTGACACTGGACGGGTTACTGGCAGGGATTATAAAAACATTGCCACGATTCGGGATAACCTGAACAAGGACCTCATTCAAACGATCCTGAAAGGCTCGGCCACGGAGGCTGGTTATGTGAACGCACTTAAGAAGGTTAAAAAGATCCTTGACGATAATAAGGAAATCGTTGGTACTCGAACAGGTGCTATCAAGCCATCGCTAATTATTCACAGGATGGAAGGTCAGTATAAGCCCGAAGAAATCAACCTAGTCCTAGGCGGGCTCTATCTCATCGGCATGAAGGGTCTGGAAGGTAGCGAAGAGATGGAGACACAGAGAGCACTCCAACGGATGCAAGGCGGTGCGGTTATCAGCATGGGTTATAAGACAATCGCTTCGGTGGACGGTAAGGTTAAGCAATACTTCACGACAGCTCGTGATGCGCTTAAGTCGAAATTTGTCATTGCCGAGGAATGCGCTTCTGCTTCCTTCGAATCTGCCCTGATCTATGTCCTCAACGAATCCGCTAAACGTCGTTGACTAGAATCAGGTGATGTAGTATCCTATGAGGCCGTGTGGTTAGCTCCACACGGCCTTTTCTTTTTCCAAAAATAGATATCGTCGTTATAACACGCTTCGTTATGAGGTAACGATGGACAACAAAGACCTACTAGTAGAAAACAGTCTATACAAGACGCCAGCGGAGATGAATGATCTGCTGATGAATAAGGAGGGCGTCGCCAACGCATTCTTTATTAACCTGTTCGGTACACTTGGCCTTCTGAAGATCAGCTCCAAGCGTGGGACGATGAAGATCCACCTGCAGGACGACGGCCAGCTGCGCCTAAGCAACATCGCGGATACGAACAAGGACATTTCCCTGTCCGTTAAGCTTGCCGTGTCTGCGGGTATCCTGAAGTTCGCGGTTGCACAGGAAATCACCCGTCTGCTGTTTGCCCTGAAGAGCAAGCAGATTAAAGGCGAGGATCTTCAAGACGCCCCGCTACGCGATATCCTTTCAAAAATCCAGTATAAAGCCCATCGGCCACACGTCTCCCTAATCCCGATCATTGAAGGCTTCGCGGACGGTACGCTGAACATCCAGCAGGTCGCAAAGCAAATGTTCCTAGCGGTCAAGGCCCGCAAGAAAGAGCTGCTACCATTTGCAACCGAGTTCTATGATCTGGCCAAGCAGTATAGCGTCTACTTCGCCAAGGTTGACGACACCCCGATGACGGCCAAGGCCCAGCTGGCGAAAGCAACCCAGGCAACCCCGTCACAGATTCAGCCGCAAGCTCCCATCCAGACGCCAGCGGCAACGGTTCAGCCTGTCAATATCGTTCAAAGCACGAAGCCCGTTGCCGTTCAGACGGTTCCTGTTCCACAGCAGCCCATTAGTACGGTTGCCGCCCCAGCAGCCCCGCAAGCTGCCAAAGAAACGCTTGATTAGTTTACCGCACGGGTCTGGTCTAAGGACTATGAGGCAGCGGGGCTCCTGAATCGAGCACACTATGATGAAGTCAAGAAGCAGCTGGATGACATTCATAGCGGCGGCTATGCCAAGTCCCTGATGGAGATCGTCAATAGCAAACGGACTGAGTTCACGACCAAGCACCAAGGCGACCTTCAGGACTTCACCACTGACGGCTTCGGTGCAGTTATCAAGGCGCTATCCCCCCCCGACGCGTGGTTTGCCTATAACCTGTATTGGCTGCAGGGTAATATCACGGGCATCGAATCCGTCACGTCTGATACCGTGAAGCTGATGGGTGATCTACGCACCTCTGGTGTGAAAGACCCCGAGCTGAACCGCCCGTTTGCCTCGCTGGTTCAGATGATCATCGGTTTCTGGATTACGTATCTGGTGAACGCCAAGAGTCCTGCCGAATATAAGCGCGGCGTCACCAAGATTAATACGATCCTTAAGCTTCAGCCCGCAGCCGCTAATGCTATCCTGATCTTCGATCCTGTAGCATGGGCCAACGTCCTTAAGAAAAACAACATCAACGAAGATGCCGCGTTTAAAGCTTTCGCTGGACCTCTGTTCGCTGGTGTGGGTGAGTTCAAGACTGGCAACAATGGGGTTACGGACTGGGAGGGGCTGCTCAAGAATTACAAGGTCGATATCCCAGAAAAGAAAGTCAATGTCGAAACGGTCGAGGCTTGGTTCGAAGATGTTCTGGAGGACATCGCAAACGAGTTCAAGACTGGCTGGAAGCTGTTTACCAAAGTAGGTCAAACGGCCGCCTCCACCAGCACGTACACCATCGAACAGCTATCTGCGGCTGTCTGGAACAAGAGCTACGGTATCTCGAGCAATGTTGACCACGCACAAGTGGTAGAGGTCAGCTACGGATCAAGAAGGTCTATAAGGTCGAGATCGTTTCCATGAGCGAATGGAAAGCCAACTGCAAAAAATACGGGTATACAGTATGAAAATGAAATCGTTCAATAGTTATTTGACTGAGAAGGAAGCCTCAGAAGACGGCGGCTCCATGACATGGTGTTTCCTACAGGGGCAAATCCCCGTATCACTGGATGAAACCGTGGATTGGGAGACGTGGAAGGTTCCTCGTGGTGTCATGCTCGACGGTGGGGCGTGGGGTATTAACGTCATCGTACCGCGAGCCGAAGAGCTAACCGACATCTATCAGGTCGACGACATTGCCCTGTTCATGCGTGACGGGGAGGGTGAGCTAACGGCTTTCCTGAAGGCCGTATACGGCAAAGTCTCTTGACCCACTAAGGTCTGTGTTGTAACATAGCGAAGCCAGTCTAGGACACCCCAAGGCTGGCTTTCTTGTTTCAGAATAGATACTTTCAATTGAACCACTAAGGAGCCGTCTATATGGCGATGACAGTCGAACAAAGGATGATGACGAATCTCATCTATCAATATTTCATCCCGCTGGGGTTAGCGAAGATTGATAGTAAGAAGCCACGTCTAAAGCAACTGATGGGTACCCCTGAACTACTACAGGCAAATCAGTTCCAGAATACCAAAGACCCGTCGGGGGCGTTCAAGGCCATCATGGCAGCCTCTGAGGCGGGTATGATCAGTGGTACGGTGCGAGATCTGATGCTACGTACCCTGCGCAACATCCGCAAGAACAAAGCAATTGAAGCATCGGATATCGACGACGATGACCTGAAATCTCTTCTGCTGAAGATCAAATATATGGTCAATCGCCCTCATCCGTTGGTTTTCAAACTGGTTGACAAGTTCGTAGAGGACAAGATTAACCTAGAGAAGCTAACGGCCGAACTCTATCAACTGGCGAAGACCCATAAAAACGAATTCGAGGACTTCGCAGGGAACGTTATGCAAATTTCCCGCCAGTATGTTCGCCAGCTGGCGGCTATCCGTGGAGATGATGACGTAGAAGATGCTGAGGACGTGGAAGAATCGGACCCGTTCGCTGATGCGATTGAAGCCATTGTTCTTCAGGACGGGAACGCGAAGGCGAAAGCTCTGGTGAAGAAGCTTCAGGAAACCAAGAGCAACGAAGAGATCGCCAAGGCCATCGTTGACAAACGATTCCCCGACGAGAATAGCATTCAAGCCGTTACGCTATACGATATCAATGAAATCGGTGTTTTGAAACTGGTCAAGACGCTGGACCCAGAGCTATATGATGTGGCGACGGCGGTTCTAACATGTAACGCGCTAGGGAAAGAGCTGAATACGATTCCCTTACTAGCCGATGTGCTAGGGGCGAAGAATCCAATTCAGTGGATGACGAACACATCCAACAAGACGGTAGCTGGACAAACCGCCTTTGACGCATACAATGATCTGACCGAAAAGGCAGCTCTGTGGTTTGTCAATAGGATGAAACGGTCCCGCCCTGATAAGATGTTTGATAGCCGTTTTGAAATCGAGGCAATGCTAGACCAGTTCCCTGATATCGCAGTCCCCGACTTCCTGCATATGGCGATGAACGTCAGCGATCTCTATCAGGATAAGAAGGACTTCCTATATGGTATCTTGAAACCCGCTTTTGCAGGATTCAAACCATTCCTCGACAATCTGGCCAATGGAACATATAATCAGTTCCTGCGGATGGCTGGCGCAGAGATGAAGGACGACGTCATCAGTGGTGTAAAAAGCGAAGAGCTGAAGCAGCACCTCGACGGCATCTTAGACGAGTTCAAGACCAATCGCTTTAGCCTGAAACTGTCCGATGATCTAAAAGGCGAGATTGTTGAATCCGTACTAGTAGGGGTCAATAAGCTTCTACAGACCATCTATGAAGTGGGCTTCGGGTCTGGCGAGTTCCCACCAGTGGTAGAGATCGCTGAAGCAGTAAAGGCCAAGATCACCGACGGTAAGACTCTTTTGAAATATGCTTCAGAGATCATCACGACCACCGACGCGGGTAATAACAAAATGAATACCTTCGTCGCGTCACTAACGGATGCTCTGCTACCAGAGCTATTGAAGGTTGACGCACGTGGTTCGAAGGCTTTTGATCATGTTCCGTTTGGAAGCCCGATCATGTCCTATATCAAGGGCGATGATCTTTCCTTCCCTCTGATGTCAGAAACGGCTATCCGTGCGCTGGTTGAAATGTTCCTGTTACAGAACAAGGTAGCCGCCGATCTAATCGCCAACAACTATGGGCACTTCGAACGGTCCCATATGTCAGAAGACTTCTCGAAACAGTTTGTTCGTAAGTGGTATGATGAGGACGGGGATTATTTCCTTGAGCTGAATGTAGATGCCATGTCTGGCGAATCCATGCGTGCGCTGACTATTCCCGAGTGGTGGAAGTATCTGTCCAACCCGAGGAACAAGGATAATGCCCGACTAAGCCATTTCAACCGTGGGGTGAAATATGGTTATTTCACGGGCGATATCGTTACCGAATATATCAAGGAGGGCTTCAAGGGCAATACCCCCATCACGGCGCTAGTAGGCAAACTGATGACCGATATCAGTAAGGAGGACATGCTGGAAATCGTCCAGAATGCGGCAAAACGCATTGTTTCGCAGTCCGCTAGTGATATGCGGATGCTTGGTATGGCCAATGAGCTGTTAGGCAAACATGGACTAGCCGACGCCATGCGCAAAGCTATGGAAGGTATGACGGGAAGCTGGCGTCATGACTTCCTGCGCAATATCCCGTTTGAATATGCGGCGTCCGTTCTTGGTCAAGATATCTTCATGGACAAATTCCGCCAGTTTGTCCAGAAGACAATTGACGATAAAGACACCCCAGACGACTCATATGACGACATGGAGCCCTCCACAACGGCCGCGTCAGAGTTCGCCGCATTGCTCCCTACTATCAGTGGCACTATCAAGAACGTAGGTCTAACCGATGAGAATATCAAGGAGGTTCTTGGAGAGCTGAAGAAGGTAATGGGTGAGTTCGGGGATCATAAAGATGTGTTCATGGTAGCCGAGTTCCTGAACGGTATCGTTGACCGCGTGCCTGAAGCGGTTGACGACCTGATCGAAGGAGACGAATATACAAAGCACTTCACCCTGAGCCGTGTGGCTGCTGCAGCACAACTATCCCTTGTATCCGAAGCACTAGACCAAAGCCCGATCAAGCCCTACAATAAGCTGACGCTGGATGAGGCCATGCGGTCCCTACAGTTTAATAACATCGACCTAGGGAATGTGATGGACTTCGACGACGCCAAGGGCAAGAAGTTCTCACAAGTTCTGATCGAGGCACGGAACCCCGACATTAGCCGCCTGAAGCTGGAAGAGCTGAAGGTTAAGGAGGTGGAGGTTGGCGAAGTCGACAAGCTGAAAATCACGGCCGAGATTGAACGCTATAACAAACATCGCCATACCAAATCCCATGGATTCGATGTTAGCATTCTGGTGAAACGGGTGTTTGACGTCTCGATCCCATCCCAGCACGCAGCGTGGCCCGAGTTCGCAGAAACCCGCGAGCGACGCCATGAACCAAACCCCTACATGAAGACGGTCTTCCATGGAACAGGTTCGGTTGCCGCATCCATGGTCCTACGTTACGGGTTCACGGTGCCAGAGTTCAACCCTGATGCGGGTATGGCTGGACGGGCGCTAGGGGACGGTGTATACTTCACCGACGTGGTGGACAAGACCAGCCTCTATATTGGTGATAGCGGATATGCCGAAGAGACAACGGGCTATCTGTTTGAAATGGATGCCCAGCTAGGACGTAGGGCGGAAACAAACTCACAACCAAATGAGCGCGATGGTAGGGACTGGGACTATCGTTCTGGTGGATTCGCTGATGCAACAAACCATCAGGACTTCATTTCACCAGAATGGGCGGTCTTCGATCCGAAGGGTCAAGTTCGTATCCGTAAAGCTTATGAGGTGACCCTGATCAAAGCATCCGAGATGAAGGAGATCATGGAAACGAATGGGGTTCCGTTCGTCCGTGGTGATGCGGAACTAGAGGAGAGCTATAAGCTGATGAGCTTTAAACAATACCTGAAGGAAGAGGCCGAAGAAGGGGCCCGAGTGGTGCGCTGGTTCTTTGCCGACGGTCTGGTTCCTATCGGGAAGGGTGCGGTTGCCTCATGGCAGAAGGTGGCATTGCCTAATGCTACGGTGGAAGGTAGCGCCCTAGGTGCGATGGTAACAGTTCGCACTAATGACCCTGAAGTCAAGGGTAGCCGTGAGGTTTCGGGTCTGGCATTCGTCCACACTGGGAACTATGTCACGTTCTGTAAAGCAGTAGGAATTAAGCGGTAAACGGGAAGCCCCTAGGTATTGACAAGCCTAGGGGCTTTTTGCTATCATGGAGCATTCCTTTTGTCATTGGAGATTCTATGTCCTTCTACACTCACTTCCATCAAAGAGGCGGTGCGATCTTCCTTCGTTGGGTTGATGATCAAGGCAAGCGCAGGACTACGGTTGTCCGCGACTTCCAGCCAACCCTATACGTGAAAACTAACGAGGAAACGGGTTATACGTCGATCTATGGCGACAACGTGAAGCCCATCCAACAGGAGGGCATCCGCGAGGCAAAGGAATTCATCCAGCGATATGAGGGTGTAGACGGCTTCACCCTGTTCGGTAACACCAACTGGGACTACTCCTATATCAACGAGCGCTGGCCGATGGAAGAGATTCCCTATAACCGCGATCAGGTTAGCGTCTACATGTTCGACATTGAGACGGAGGTGGGTGACGAGTTCCCCGATCCGATGTTGGCCGAGCAGCGCATCAACCTGATTACCATTCTAACGGGCAAGCGGTACGTTATCTGGAGCTTCCAAGACTTTGATGAAACCAAATTCGACAAGCTCTATGACTTCCCCGTGGAGAAACGGATTTTCAATGATGAAGATTCCATGCTGCGCAACTTCATGGCCTTCTGGACGGGTAACTATCCTGATGCACTGATCGGCTATAACTCATCGCGGTTCGACGTACCCTATATCGTGAATCGGGTACGCCAGCGCCTAGGTGAAGAGGTGATGAAGACCCTATCACCAGTGGGGCAGGTCAAGGAGTATCAAATCGACGTGAAGACGACGGGGTATCGGCTGATCGGGGTCGAGCACTTGGATTACATCCTAATGTATAAAAAGTTCATCCCTGGGGAGCGGGACTTCACCCTAGATGCTGTGGCCGAAGACCACCTGCATGAGGGTAAGCTTGAGAACCCGTATGCTACGTTCCGCGAGTTCTATGAAAAGGACTTCCAGCGGTTCGCCCAGTATAACTGCCGCGACGTACACATCCTCTACCGTCTGGATGAGAAGCTACGGTTCATCCCACTGCTAATGGGTGTTGCATACATGACGAAGGTCAACTACGAGGACGTGCTAGGGACCGTGAAGGCATGGGACGCATACATTCAAAACTATCTCTATAGTCAAAAGAAATTCGTGCCCGCCACATTCAGCCCGAAGCAACCTGACCGTTCCATCATCGGCGGCTACGTGAAGGACCCGATTGCGGGGCGCTATGAATGGGTTGTCTCATTCGACGCAAACAGCCTGTACCCATCCATCATCCGTTCATTCAACATCAGCCCAGAGACCATCCTCGCGGAGCACGAGGTTCCAGCCGAGCTGCAACCATGGTATGATCGTCTCCAAATCGACACGATGTCCCATGACGAGGAGCTAACGCCGCTACTGGAAAAGCACAACCTTGCCATGACGGCCAACGGTCACTTTTTCAAACGGGACAAGCAGGGCGTGATACCGTTCCTCATGTCCAAAGTGTATAATGACCGCGTGGCGGCCAAGAACGACATGAAGAAGCACAAGAAAGAATTGGTCGCAATTGAAGCTGAAATGAAACGTAGGGGTCTGGTATGACTGATTACACAACGCTATCCGATGAAGAGCTGAAGGCGGCCATGCTGAGGGAAGAGGCCGCCATGTCCAACCTGAACATCAAACAGAACGCCCTAAAGGTGTTCCTGAACAGTGGATATGGTGCGCAGGCTTCCCCGTTCTTCCGATTCTTCGACTTCCGATGCGCCGAAGGCATCACGTCATCGGGACAGTTCTTCATCAAGACCGTGGGTGAGCAGACAGCAGAATACATTGACGGGATATCGGGGGTGAAGGATTCCCTGATCTATTCAGACACCGACTCCGAATATCTGACCGTCAATAGTCTGATCAAGAAATGCGGGCTTGACAAGCTACCGAAGGATAAGCTCATTGACGCGGTGGACAAGATTTGCGAGCAGAAGATCGGGAAGGCCGTCGACCGTTCGTGTGGTAACGTTGCCCGCCGCGCCAATGTCTTCGAGAACCACCTAGCGGTCAAGCGGGAAAAGATCAGCGAATCCGCCATTTTCGTACAGAAGAAAGCCTATGTTCTGCTGGCGTGGGACAACGAGGGCGTCCGATACACGGAACCTGAGATTAGTGCCACTGGTCTGGAGGTTAAGCGATCCAGCACACCGAAGTTCTGCAGGAATGCTTTGGCCGACTGTCTCCGAATCCTACTGACGGGCACCGAACGCGAGTTACAGGAATATGTTAAGGATTTTGAAAAGACCTATCAGGAGCAACCCCTATACGAGATCGCCATTCCTTCAGGAGTCAAGGGTCTGGACAAGTATGCAGATGCCAAGACCATCTATAAGCAGGGTTGTCCGAAACATGTCCGAGCTTCCCTACTATACAACCACTACCTGAAGACCCACAACATCGCGGGTAACTATCCACCGATTCAGGAAGGCGGGAAGATGCGACGGGTAGCACTAACGCTACCCAATCCCATCGGGGAGGACACCATCGGTTTCGTGGGCAAGCTCCCGCCAGAGTTCGGTCTTGACAAATACGTAGACCGCCGTGAACAATTCGATGGCTCCTTCATCAAACCATTGGAACGTGTGACAAAGGCCATCCACTGGTCGCATGAGCAGAAGGCAACCCTTGACGACTTCTTCGGTTGAGCGTATGATAGCGACACTTTCTAATCATTGAGGTGACACATCATGGAACGGTTCGAAACCATTCAAGCAGCATTCAGCTGGCTGGCAAACCAAATCCGCACGAAGGGCATCTATCAGGAGCCCGTCAACTCAAAGAACAGGATGGATAACTGGTCGGTTGATGAGTGGGTCTGGGGTGTCTTCAAGTTTCAACTGATGGACGGTGGGTACTATACCCGTATCCGCCATACAGTGGACGGCTGGGCGGCGGTTGAGCGTATGAGCTTCGGCAGTATGAAGGTTGAGGTCGAAGTCATCAGCGAGGAAGAATTCAAGGCGATTGCCTCCCTGCTGAAAGACGCGGTTGACAATGCAGGTTGATTAGGAAAGCCCCTATACCGTGATGGTGTAGGGGCTTTTTGCATTGTGAAATGGACTTCAGAAATTCGAGGGGCGTCAAAATAGGCAAGGTGGCTGGAAAGCCGCATGGATAGCCAATCCGTAGAATTTGAGGCCATTCTTTTGCATGTTTGAAAATCGAGGTAATAGGGTGACCCCACCTACGTATTAGAGCCCTCACCAAACCCCTATAATTATAGGCTCAAAATGGTCTAGTTTGAGCGAGATAGGATCGAGGAACCCCTTGCTTTTGACATGCCGCGAAAACTGATCTAAAATGGCCTCATTGAATCATTAGAGGATACATCATCATGAAACGAATCTACGTCCTGCAATACCCCGATGGGACTTTCTGGGATGGATGGGAGAAGCACACGGACCCGCTGCGAACTAAGTGGTACGATGACTGGGAGAAGGCGGTAGCCGATAACTACGAGTGCTGTGGTGGTATTATGAAAATCCGATCCCTGATCATCCGTACCGTTGAAATCGAAGAGGTAACGAAATATGATTAACTGTCTGTCGCACACTGGTGCTTGGGTGAACGTCCAAGCGTTCTCCAAAGAGGCTGGTCGTCGTGTCTGCCAAGAGCTATGCACGCAAGTGGCCATGAGCCGCCCCTACAATTACCTGAACGTCAGTAGCAAGCCTGCTGCCGAGGCACTGGAATCTATCAGCTGCATGGGTTGGACCGAGACCGTGATTGACCTAGGTGATGCTGGTCGATTCTGGTTTGATGAACGCGTCATGGATATCTTCAAGGTCGCACTACGCGAAGGGGCTTTGATCATCAACCACAGCTCCTCCCCTACCGTGTTTGATGATGTCTTCTCCTCAATGGGGAAACGGGAAACGATCAAGGCCGCCGAGTATTTGTCCCAGCGCGACCACATCCTGAAGCTCGCCCATAAGTTCGCCGCCGAGCATCCTGATATGGTAGAGCAGGTGGGGTCTGATATTGAAATCCAGTTCCCAGATTGGGGTGTGGTTGGCCTATATGAAGATGATGGTGAAGGTGGGGTCTATGTTCGCGGCCTGAGCGGCCCGACGGATATCATCCTTCTCCTAGCTGGATGGGTTGACAAGCGGAAACAGTAAGGGTATCATGTTCCCATCATCATCGAGTGAGGTGTCACATGTCTGAGCGCAAGATGGTTACGTATCGGGGGATTGATCGTCTGTCTCCCATCGCAGGTGCCGATGCGGTCGAACTGGCCCATATCGGCGGCTGGCAGGTAGTCGTCAAGAAAGGCGAGTTTGAAGCTGGTGATGAGGTTGCCTACTTCGAGATCGATTCATGGATTCCTCATGAGGTTGCGCCCTTCCTTTCAAAAGGAAAGGAACCTGCTGTCTACTGTGGTATCAAGGGTGCCCGCCTGAAGTCCGCCAAGATTCGGGGAGCCCTGTCTCAAGGGCTTGTCCTCCCCGTCAACAGCACCGTGTATCTGGAGATGGGTCAGCCCATGCTAGGTGATGACATTTCAAAATTCTACGGTGTCATCAAATGGGAGCCTTTGGCGGCTCTGTCCCTTGGTGGGCAGCAGGCAGGAACCTTCCCCACTGAGCTGAACAAGACCGATCAGGAACGGGTCCAGAATCTGTCGGATCAATGGTTCATCGCCATGGAAGAACTGGCCGATACGTTTGAGGTGTCGGAGAAGCTTGATGGTACGTCCGCCACCTACTATCTGGACTCCGACGATAAGTTCCATGTCTGTAGCAGGAACTTTGAGCTGCGGGAAGAGGAAGGTAACATTTACTGGAAGATCGCCAAAAAGTACCACATCGAGGAACGGATGCGCGATCTTGGACTGCAAGGATATGCGGTACAGGGTGAGATCATCGGCCCCCAGATTCAGGGCAACAAATATGGACTGAAGGATCAGGAATTCTTCGTATTCGATATCCAGCGTGCGGTTACTTTCGAGCATGTCCGTCCGAACATCCGCAGGAGCTGGGTTGCCGAGATGGGCCTTCAGCATGTTCCTGTATTGGAAGAGCACGCAGTTCTGAAAGGTCGGGATCAGATTCTGGTCGAGGCTGATGGTCAATCCCTGGTCGGGGCGAAGCCGAAGCGCGAGGGTGTGGTCTGGAAGGCATGTCGGCTGGACGATAGCTTCAAGGCGATCAGTAACGCTTGGCTGCTGAAGAACGAGTAAAATATCACTTGACCTATATGGTGGATTGGGTATAATGGTATCCAATCCATCAAACAAATGAGGTAATCAACATGGCGAACTACCCCGCATCGATGGTTCTGGAATGGTCTATGCCTTGGGACGAAGAAGATGGACTGACCCTTGAGCCCATGCAACCCACTACCCGCCCCTTAGACTTCGATGACATCCCCGCCTCGGCGGAACCCATTGGTGCCCTTCTGGTAGCCGACTATGAGTGCTAATCGACGCGGGTTTGTTGACCTGTATAACAACACCTACAAACTGGACGGGATTGTAGGCCTGAGGGACAAGATCGCCGAATCGGCCGCCAAACGATTTGGGGAGCCCTATGTCAAGGTGAAGGACTTGACCGACCTTCGCGGTCTGGTGGCTGATATCTTTGATCTTGACCTACACGGGATGGTCTTCCTCCTACCCGAGACGCTCCTCGACGAACGGTGTGATGATCAATTTGCAAAGGATATTATCCGCGCAATCAAGAAATACCAGACGGGATTCTTTGTTCCGTATAGCGGTAAAGAGGGTTACTTCCCCTCACTGTTCAGGAAGGGTTCGCTGGACTACATCGACCACCTTGGTGGATGGGGGTATCATGAAATCCCGACCTACGTCTTTACAGACCTGCAAAGGTCTGGTACAATGCACGTAGAAGAGAACCTAGCAGGAACCTACATCATTTCCAAAGACCTTGTGTGGTCTGCAAAACTCTCTGATCGTCAAATCACTTTGAACAACATCAGCGCCGAAAACTTCATCAAAATTTGGGTGAATACACCATGAAAAGATACATCGTCCGTCACTCTTCAGGTGACTTTGTGCGCCTCGTTAATCAACCCTCTGGCGAACAAGACCAACTGGTGCCCCTGTTCGTCCGCTTCCGCGAGGACGCAACCATCTTCGAAACCACGAAGTCCGCACTGCTGTCGATCTTCGGTAGCAACACCCTGCCGCTGGGGTATGAGGTCATCAAGGCCGACGTCGCTATCACCTTCGACGACAGCATCCTCCCGCAGGTGGACGACTGGACCCCCGAGCAGGAATTCTGGAACGTGGTCGCTATCAACTACGGTCACGACTATCTGGCCGAACGGGACATGAAAGAGGTTGCCGCTGATCATGGTGCGAAGTGGGCCAGCCTCCATCGGATGACGAGCACCGAGCTGGCCCTGCGGATCAAGACGGGTCAGCTGAACCTATCCGACACCGATTACGTCTATCTGGGTGAACATGCTTGGCGGGGTGTTACCGCCGAACTGGTCAAGAAGCTGGTCAAGGACAACTATCAAGCACTATTTGTCTTCGACATCGGTGGCACGAAGGCACGCGGTCGCAAACCGATCTTCCCCGAAGGTTCCTATATGGGCGTGGATATTGAGAAGCAAGAGATGATCAACGACTGCGACTGCTAACCCATTAAAGCAAAAAAAGCCCGCTTTCCATACGGACCTGTAAATAGGTTCATATGGTCAGCGGGCTTTCCCGTTTCTAGAGGACTAAAGATGAGTTATATCAAGCTACGACAACAATTTGAAAAGTTCAGACGGGAGAAGGGAATCGACGGGATGTCCCGTGAGGCTATTAAGTGGTTCATGGAGAATACCCGCGCGCTTTCTGGACATGCGTCCCTGAATCGGACTAGCAAGCTGGGTAGAATCTCCAGTCAGCCAATCCCAGGTAAGTTCTATGCTTACATGTATGATCCTAAGACGAAAGAGGACATGCCATACTGGGACACCATGCCACTCATCCTCTGTACGGCCGTTACGGAAGATGGATGGTATGGGATCAATTTCCATTACATGCCGCCAGCTATCCGCATGCGGATCATGGAAGGGTTCCTTGAAGGTCTCCACGCCAACACCACAAAGCGCATGAAGCTACGGATGAACTGGAAGCGCGCAGAGTATGTTGCATCCAAGGTAGGCGCGTCCAAGTCCCTAAACCATTCCATTAAACGATATCTGGCCAATCACGTTAGAAGCCCCATCGTTGATATTGATCATCAGCACTGGGTCATGGCCGTCTTCCTGCCGCTGTCGCGTTTCAAACGAAACCGCAATAGAAGCTGGGACTGACGACAAAAGAAAAGCCCCTCGGGAGATGTTCCCTTGGGGCTTTTGTCATTTCTGGACTGGTATCACGCGGTCGAAAATCTTGGCGTTGATATCCTCCTGATTGTTAGGAAGGCAGACGACATAGACAGGATAGTTCTCCGCTAGATCGATTGAATAGGCCCCGTCCGCTTCCGATCTTGCCATCCCCAACAGTGTGCCGTCGGCGCGAGAATGGACCGCTACGTATCGCTGGATCGGTTGACCCGTATGATCGAGGACCTTCCCCGATACCTTATAGGATTTTGGCTTCGGTGGCTTTTGCGTCTCTTCCTCTAGGACGACATCCAAGACAGCGGGTGCCGTTACGTCAATGAATGCTTTGTAAGCTTTCCCTCTACCGTCCTTGACGAATACGGAATAGTTCCTGTTTTCGCGTAGGTCTCGAAGCTCAAACAACCCGTTGGGGGTTTCAATTTGTTCCCGCTGGTAGCTGCCTGTCTCCTGATCGGCAAGGAAAACGACTCCTTCGGTATAGGGGCGAAGGATTCCGTTCTCATCTGCCTTCTTGACCGTCCCCGTGATGGAATAGTTTCCGCCGATTAGGGTTCCGCCACGGATAGCAGGAATCACGTCCTCTAATACATCATAGTGGAACTCACCAAAGTCCCGTTGCGATTCTTCGGGTTCGATTGCGGTTAGAAAGTCTTCCAGAACGACGAATCCTATTTCTGGTGCGTCTTCTGACGGGTCTAGGATTCGTCGTGGTAGATTCCGCTTCGGCTCTATGATACCATCATATTTCACCAATCCTGCAATACCGCCATCAAACGGGGAATCTACTTCACCCGAATAGCCGAAGCCGATTCGCAGTCCTATGCTATTATTTGTGTTTCCACTGGCGTTTTTTACACCCGCCTTGTTTCCGTCGATCCAAAGGGTAAACGTTTTGCCGTCGAAAGCATAGGAGACCTGATGCCACGTCCCATCATTCACAGGATTGGTCGACAAGACCATGTCTGTCGTGGAAACATTGTCTGTGGAAATTGGAACCGAAAGAACAACCCTCCCTTCGGTATTGATTCCACAGAAAGGATTCCTGTGGTTATTAATGTGAGAGAGAATGGAAGAATAACCACTAGCGGGCGGGGTGTTCACCTTCACCCATAAGGTAATGGTAAAGGGCTTTCCGATTGCACCATAATCGATATTAGGTATCCCTTTTGAGAAATCCAGAAAGTTCGTGTTTGTAGGGATGGTGTCATCGGAACGCCAATTTAGGGTGCCAGTGAAAGACCCCCTTGTTTCGCCGTCCAGATAATCATGAAAAGGTAGTAACTTCATTTCTGATTACCATTTTGTTGCATTGAAGTATAAACCGCCATTCCAGATTGGAACCCACATCATAAGGTGGTCTGGTTGGATTTGTTTGACGTCTTCCACGAAAACTGGTTCGGCTTTGCTTGGTCTAAAGCCCATCGGAGTAAAATACAACCCAGGTAGATATCCATAGACAACGGAGCCACCAGAGATAATAGGTCGTTGGATGTAAACAGCATAATCACTGGCATTTACAACACCGTAAGTATAATTGCCAGTAGATTGGCCGCTAACATAGGGTAGGTTTGGGCCGATTTGAACAGGGTCTCCTATTGACGTATAGCTTCGCTGGATTAGCAAGCTATTCGAATCAGCGATCAACGACCGATTGGATGCGTTTTTTGTGTCAATGATATTAGATGAGTTAAAATATGAAGCATCATTACTCAGTCCGCCGACGACGCCGTTATATTTGTTATTCGCCTTCGACGTTTTCATCGCACCAAAACACTGTATAGCAGCCG
>ERZ772957.1005-NODE-1005-length-19673-cov-4.345550_pt1 | contig 19673 bp, 15 predicted proteins | sample MGYA00580682_ERZ772957 | MGnify/ENA primary metagenome ERZ772957 (study PRJEB29015, sample SAMEA2737921) | human oral metagenome | biome: human oral; feature: human-associated habitat; material: dental | place: China | collected 2025 ...
TTGCCCTTAAGAACACACATTCACCCCTTGACTTTTTCCTGAGGCGGCACGATTGTCGTGCGTGCGTGCGTGCGTGCGTGCGTGCGTGCGTGCGTGCGTGCGTGCGTGCGTGTGTGCGTGCGTGCGTCCTTGTGCTTACCTGAGTAACCGCAGTTCGGAATTCTTTTAGCCCCTCCAGGGAATCAACCCCAAACGCCCCTCCTTCCCAGCGCGCCGAGCGCTGGGGGAAGGGCGTCTTTTTTTGTGCCCCGGCGAAGGTCGAGTACGGGGGATGAGGAGCGCATCCGCCACAAACTCGAAAAGCAAAACACCCTTAAGCTGACGCCTTCCATTGTTATGCTTGCGGAGAATTCTTCTTTGCTGGAGGTTTTTGTTCTGGAGGCTTTTGGAGGAAAGAAATGACGCCTGTCAACGCCCTCGGCCAACCCTATCGACGGAAGCGGGGGTTGATCTTTGGAAACACCGATTTCATCAGGGTTTTCCATATCCTGTAGCCTTATCCTGAATTTTTGGAGGTGTGGCGCTTGGCAACGGCAGAGTTGGCGTCCGGCCGTTCGGCTGGAAGTTTTTTCGTAAAGCAGGGAGAGGGCGCTGGAAGCGCCCCGCGTCGTGAGAAAGCGTTTTTGGACGGTACCGCTCTGTTCCTTCACGAACATCCCGTATCGCGCAAATCGGCCACCTTCAGGGCAAGATATTTGAATGCCCTGGGGTACTTCGTCAAAAAATACGCAGACGGCGACGCGAGGGCCCAAGCCATTTTCAGCGTGTACCTCCAGGCGTTTCAAGGAAGCGGCGCACCTTCTTCGTCCAACTCGAATGTTTTGGACGACACCAGAAAACTGATGGGGCTGGGGTTCTGCGGCATTCTCCCGACGACCTACCGCTACAGTTTTTTTCTGGACGTCCTCTTTATCGTCTGTTACGACAACCCTGCGCTTGCCAGGACAATCTTCTCGGAGATGATGGATTTGTCCCCCAAGATGAGGTCCGAAAAGGCACAATCCTTATTTGAATTCCTCTACCACGAGGGGGGTGGCGCTTCTATACCCAGGACACAAATGCCCAGGACGCAGATAAGGCGGCAGCTGGTCTGTTGGAAGCAGAACAGGGCGTTCTCCGCAAAGCCCCTGCGAACCGTGCTGATCACGGCGGGGATGAGCTCCGGAAAGTCCACGCTGATCAACGCCCTGATTGGGAAAAAAATCAGCAGGACGCAAAACGACGCGTGCACGGCCAAGGTTCACTATATCTACAACAAGCCCTATGAGGACGGTTTCAGCGGCGAGTGGGAAAGCGTTCTGGATATGAACGCCGACGAGGAGACGCTGATGACCTACGATTCGGAAAGCTCGGTGCCCTACCTTGGCGTCTACACCTACTTCCGCTCCTCGCTGTCGCATGAGTACAAATGGTGCTTTGTCGATACGCCGGGGGTAAACTCCGCCCTGGACCGAGACCACGAACAGCTGAGCCGTAACGCCATCGAGAACGGCGATTATGACCTGGTCCTGTACGTCCTGAACGCGGAGAATATCGGGACCGCCGACGACCGAAGGCACCTCGAGTATGTCCATCAGCACGTCCCGGAGGAGAAGGTGGTCTTCGTCATCAACAAGCTGGATCGTTACAAACAGGGCGAAGACTGTATTGACAAGACGGTCGGCGGGGTTCGGGACGATCTCCTGGAGATCGGGTTCCAATCGCCCACGCTTTGTCCCCTGTCGGCTTACGCCGCTTTATTGGCAAAAAAACGCCTTTTGGACGATCCCATGAACGAGGACGAACACGATGACCTCCGCCTGCTGATTCGCAAGCTCAGGAAGCAGGATCAAACGCTCTCTCGCTTTTATCCTCCCTCCTCTCCTCCTTCCTCCGAGGGGACGCTTCCATTTTGGGCTGACGGAAAAAACGGGAGGAAACGTTCGGGTACGTTATCGAAGGTGTTGGAGGAAGAATGCCGGAGTTTATTGTGCGATTCCGGTTTGAGCGGCCTGGAAACCGTTCTCGGCAGATAATAAAAGCTGCGGCTCAAACGGCGATGAAAGGATGGACTGCGGAATATGATCGAGGTTTTCATCAGGTACAACCCCTACAAACTTGAAACGGAGATTATGGTCGAGGGCAAAGCCCCCAAGCAGAACAGCGCGCTGCATGTCGAGGACAGGCGCTTGCAGGAGTGGGTGGAGGACCTCCCCCGCATCCTCACGGAGGAATACAACAGCAGGACGTTCTCGATCGAGTTTCACGGAACGACCCTGGACTTCGAGGATTTGGCCCTCATCGCCTCCAACGCCGAGTCGGAGGGGGTTCGGATCACCTGCCGGCACACTCCCGCCAAAGAGGTGATGGACAAGGAGAAATTGATCCAGGCGGTCTTCGAGGATATCCGCAAGGGGCCCTTTGAGGAACTGAGACAGCCCGACATCCTCAGGGCGTTTGAGGCGGCCAACAACGCGGAGTTCCCCGTGAACGTCCTCGCCACCATGAGCGCGGGCAAGTCCACCCTGATCAACGCGATGCTGAACAAAAAGTTGATGCCGGCGCGCCAGGAGGCGTGCACCGCCATCATCACCGAGATCAAGGACTGCGATCTGGATCGCTTCCGGGCTTTCGTTTTCGGCAAGTCCAACGAGCACCTCAAGACCAACACCAACCTCACGTTGAAGGATATGGAGGAGTTCAACGCTGATCCTGAGGTCTCTACTATCAGGGTGGAGGGCGATATCCCGTTCCTCTCCTCGGAGGATATGGCTCTTGTCCTGGTGGATACCCCCGGCCCCAACAACTCTCGGGATCCGGAACACCAGGCCACGACCTACAGGATGATTCGGGACTCCTCCAAAACACTTGTGCTCTACATCCTGAATGCCACCCAACTGGCCGTCAATGATGACAGCCGCCTTCTTTCTCACGTCGCGGAGAGCATGAGCGTCGGGGGCAAGCAATCGAAGGACCGTTTCCTCTTCGTCGTCAACAAGCTGGACGACTTCAAACAGGGAGAGGACAGCGTTAAAAACTCGATCGACAAGGTGCGGACTTATCTGGAGAGCAAAGGGATCAAAAACCCCAACATCTTCCCCGCCTCCGCGTTGACGGCCCTGGACATCAGGACGACCCTGCACGATGTGGACTTGAAGACCCTGGACATGAACACGGCGGAGGATGGCATCTTCGAAGTTGTCGGAAAAATACGGAAGATCAACCGCAACCCCGACCTGCACCTCGAAACCTACGCGCCCCTCTCGCCCAGCCTGCGAAAAGAGATCGATGGGATGCTGTCCCTGGCGAGGGCCGACGGGGATCCCAAGCGGGAGGCCCTGATCCATACGGGCATCATCCCCATCGAGGCGGCAATCAGGATGTACGTGGAGAAGTACGCGAGGACCGCCAAGATCAAGAACCTTGTGGACACCTTCTCCAAGAGGCTGGAGAGCTCCCGCGCCATGGAGAAGACCAAGGAGAGCATCGCCATCCACAGCGAGGAGCGGGATCAGATCCGTGCGCAGATCGACGCCATCGAGGCGAAGCTCAGGAGCGGAGAGGAGGGTAAAAAGTTCCGGGACGAACTTGCCCGCGTCGACCGCAGCGAGGAGATCAAAGAGATTGCCCGATCCGTCACGGACAGGGCTCAGGAGGAGGTATCCCGTCTGCTCTCCGGCTGCGACGAGGAGATCACGGAGGATGCGGCGAAAGCCCAGTGCCAGTACTTTAAGGAATTTGCCCAACGCCTGCAGTCGGAAATCAAGGTCGAGCTGGAGGAAATGATCAACAACTTCGTTCAAAACAACGCCCAGGGCCTTTTGAACGAGTACAGGAGCCGCATCGCCGATTTGGCGAAGGATTTGGATGTGGGCAAAATTGCCGTGGATCCCTTTGAGCTCATTGCGGGGAATATGGGAAGCGGCATCGACGCGGCGGCCCTGGTTCAGGAGATGGTCCGGGAGAAGAAAGTCGGCGAAGAATGGGTTGAAAATACCGATAAGGCCTGGTGGAAACCCTGGACCTGGTTTGATAAAGATGGCTGGTACGAGGACGTTTACAAGAACGTCGTCAACGGTTCCCAGCTGGCCCAGCGGTTCTTCGCTCCCATACAGAAACAGCTCATGGACGGCGAGGATCGCGCCATACGCCATGCCCAAAAACAAATGAAGGAGATCAAGGCCGCTTTTAATGAGAAATTCAAGGAGCTCGACAGCGTCCTGGACCGGAAACTCCAGGAGTTGAAGGACTGCGCAACGGATCAGATCCAAACGGAAAAATTCCTCGAAGAGACCCGGCAAAAGTTGGCCTGGCTGGAGGATATCCAGCTTCGCGTCCAGTCCATCTTGGAGATATAGAGGGATATATAGGGAAATATAGGGATTTTTAACGCGGCAGGATAAGGGGGATATCGTTATGGCTCTCAGCGAAACGTTTCGGAAGGCCCTTGAACAAAAGGATATCAGAATGGTTCGTATCATCATCAAGGACAGCCTCGTGGTCGACCCCACCTTTACGGAGATGGAGGAGATGCTGCGGGAGGCGGCGAGGGCGCAGCTCGATCTCTACGACCCTCACAACGGGGAGGAACTGAACAGAGACAGGGAGCAATGGAACAAGGCCTACATGGACAGTCAAATGAGTGCGCTGCTCCGAAATTTCTCCCGAGAGCGGCTGGACCTGCTGAAGGAGATCTGCACGGTTCTCTATGCCGGGAGGATCCAAAACATCCGCGAGAAGCGTGAAGATCAGGCTCGCGGCTCGCAGGAAACACCGTCTCATTTTGTCGCGGGCGGGGTCTTGCTGGCCCTTGCCCTGGGCGCGGCGGCGCTCCTTTGGGCCGTGTTGCGCAAAAATTGAGGCGATGAAAGGCTTGGTGGAGAAGGAAAGGGGTGTTGAGGATGGAAGGGGTGTTGAGGATGGAAGAGACCGGGAATGAGGACATGATTCGAGACACCTTGGCGGCCATTCCCTCCCCCCGCGAGCTGTGGGCAAAGGCAAGCCCCGCCATGCGTGCCGTGGACGACATCATCTTGAAAAATTACCTTGCCGGCCTGGAAAAACTGGAGATCGTTCCGCTCGATCCCCAGATCGTTCGGGACAACCTGACGGAGAACGTCCGCTTCTTCAAGATCGTCGAAATGGTCTACGGGAAGGACGAGTGCGCTACGGACAAGTTTTCCAGCGTCTTCAGCGCCCTGTCGAACGTCAAGGGCACGGTTTTCATCCTGATCGAGGGCAGCGGGGAGAGCACGGTTTTTTACATGGGAGTTCGCTCCGGGGAGGAGGAGCGCACGATCCATTCCCTGAAGGAAAGCCTGAAAAAGACCCTTTCCGGACACTTCCCAGGGATTCGTATCCACGACGAGTTCTACGACAACGACATGAAGGAGGTGGTATCGCGTGTCGAGGCCGGACACATCTCCTCCGTCTCCTGCATCGCCAACGCCAAGGGGGAGGAACACGCGTCCAATAAAAACTTTATCCAAGGACTGGAAAAACTAGCCCTGTCCCTCCAGGGCGAGCGATACACGGCGCTGATCCTCGCAACCAGCGTGCCGCAGGACAAACGCGTGGTCACACGCAGGGAATACGAAAGGATCTACACCCACCTGTCCTCGTTCGCCAGCGCACAGGTCAGCTATGCGGCCAACAGCTCGCTCAGCCTCTCCGACACGGAGAGCCGCGCCTTGACCAAGGGAACCAACGAGACAACAAGCAACTCGGTCACGGACGGGACGTCCTCGACAACCTCGGTCGGCAAGGGGACCTCGGTCGGCGCTGGACTCTCCTTCTCGTCGAGTGTTGGACTTCCCCTTGGAGGTATTCTCGTTTCGACTGGAACAGCTTTGTCACTGCTCGCGTCAAAATTTCAATCGGAGGGCACGAGCCAGGGGACCAGCCACTCCCAGACCTCCGGCGTCAGCCACAGCACGAGCGAAAGTACCACGGAGGGGCAGGCCCGGACGACAGGACAGCAGGCTGGGATGTCTCAGAATATCACCCTGACTCGTCAGGACAAGGCGATCTCCGATATCCTGGATCGGCTGGACATACAGCTTGAGCGGATGCGCGACTTTGAGAGCCTGGGGATGTGGGAATGCGCGGCTTATTTCACGTCCGACACCCCCTATGTCGCCGAGCTTGCCGCCGCGTCGTACAAGGCCCTCATGAGCGGGGAGAGCTCGGGCATCGAGACCAGCGCCATCAACTCATGGAGCCGGAGGGCGGATAAGCGAAAGGCAGAGCGCCTGCACGAGTACCTCACAAACTTCATCCACCCTGTGTTCGTCTACCCCAGCCCTATCGGGGATCTTCCGGTCACCCCCTGTACTTTCGTCAGCGGAGACGAGCTGGCGCTGCACATGGGGCTTCCGCGCCGTTCCGTCCCCGGACTGCCCGTCATCGAACACGCGGAGTTCGGCCGGGAGGTCGCGGCGTATGGTGGGGTCCAACCCCAACACGCCCTCAACCTCGGGAATATTTTCAACATGGGCGCGGTGTCCGAAAATCGGGTGCTTCTGGACAGGGACAGCCTGTCCATGCACACGTTCATCACGGGCTCTACGGGTTCGGGCAAGAGCAACGCGATTTACGAACTTCTCCGGCAGCTCGATGTTCTCGACGTCAAATTCATGGTGATAGAACCCGCAAAAGGCGAATACAAACAGGTTTTTGGAAACCGCAAGGACGTGACGGTACTGGGGACCAACCCCCGGTTAGGACCTTTGCTGAAGCTCGATCCGTTCAAATTTCCTCAGGCGATTCACGTCCTGGAGCATATCGACCGCTTGCTCGAGGTCTTCAACGTCTGTTGGCCGATGTACGCGGCCATGCCCGCGGTTCTGAAGGACGCGCTTTCCCTGGCCTACGAGTCCTGCGGCTGGGATCTCACGGAATCCCAAAACTCCGTCTCGGAAGATCTCTTTCCGACCTTTGTCGATCTCCAGGACGCCCTGAGCGACGTCATTGAAAGCTCGGCTTACTCTCAGGAGCTGAAGAGCAATTATCTTGGAGCCCTGGGCACGCGTGTACGCTCCCTCTCCAATGGGTTGAACGGGCAGATTTTCTCGCCCTGTGAGGTGGACAACGCCATCCTGTTCGACAGCAATGTCGTCATTGACCTGAGCCGCGTAGGCTCCCTGGAGACCAAGGCTTTGATCATGGGGCTCCTCGTCATTCGGTTGAGCGAGCACAGGACGGCCTTTACAAACGGGATGAACGTCCCCCTCCGGCACGTTACGGTGCTCGAGGAGGCCCATAATATCCTCAAAAGAGCCTCATCGGAGCAGGGAGCCGAAGGGACGGGCCTTGTGGGAAAATCCGTCGAGATGCTGGCCAATTCCATCGCGGAGATGCGAACCTATGGGGAAGGGTTCGTCATCGCGGATCAATCGCCGAGGGCGGTGGACAGCGCCGCAATACGCAACACCAACACCAAGATCATCCTGCGGCTGCCCGACGAGTCGGACCGCGCCCTGGCCGGAAAGTCCGCCGCGCTGAAAAACGAACAGCTGGACGAGATCGCCAAGCTCCCGCGCGGCGTCGCCGTCGTCTATCAAAATGATTGGCTGGAGCCGGTTTTGTGTAAGATCAAAAAATTCGACGCTCCAACAGCCCCCTATGCTTTCAAGCCCGCCGGAAGCGAGAGAAAGAGTATTTCCCCGGCATGGCTTAATTTTTTGCTCAAGGAACGCCTCTCCTCCCCTGTGGAGCCGGATATCGCGTACCTGGAGGACAACTTGCGGCAAGCGCCCCTCTCCTCCAGACTTAAGATGAAACTGCATCCGCTTCTGACGGAATACGAACGGAGCGGAAGGCTGAAGATATGGGATGAGGGGCGTTTTGCGGAGCTGGCGCAGATCGTGGCGGATCTGACCTGCAAACAGCATGAGCTGAGGAGGCTCTTCCATACGGTACAATCGTTTGACGAATTGAACGACGCTCTTCTGCACAAGATTGACGGGGTGTTCCCCGTGCTCTCCGATGCCATGAGGCTGAGCGTTTGCCAATGTTGTCTGAAAAACTGCGCTTTTGACGAAAGCGGAGAACGAATTTATGCCGTCTGGAGGGAGAAGGTTGCGGAGAGGGGGGGTCCTTTTGAAAATTGAGGCGCTGCAATCCTCCGTAAACGAGGCTAAAAACGACGCGGCAGAACGCATTCCACTTTTGGAGAACGCGGAGGCCAGGGCGATGGAATCCGAAGCGATGGAATCCGAGGGAAATAAGCTGGACAGGCCCATTGCGCAAGACGTCTCTCTCCATGAAGGGGAGGGCTTGTCGGACAGAGAAAAAAAAGTGCTGCAGGAGTCGCAGGGTTGGTCTGACGCGCTTTGCGACGCCATCGGCTCTTTTGAGGAGGCGGAGATTTACATCAAGGCGGGGCTTAAGGAGGTTATAATCAACGGAAAAAGTTGCCTCGTAAGGCAGGATATCGATCTGGAGAGGCGCGACGAATATGGTCGTACCAACAGAGAGCGCATGATAAACGGTCAGCCCCCCTTGAACCGAAACGGAGAGACGATCGAGCTGCATCACGTGGGGCAGAAGAAGGACGCCCCTCTCGCGGAGCTTACGACACAGGAACACCGGGGGCAGGGTAACGACGCTATTTTGCACGACAAACAGAAGGTTTCGGAGATCGACAGGGGGGAGTTCCAAAGGGAGCGGGAGGCCCATTGGCAAAACCGAGCGTATTTTTTGGATTCTCAGAACGATTCCCAATAAATAAGGAGCCGTAGATCATGCCAACGATAGAAAAAATTATAGAGCTTCTCTCCTGCCTGCGTTCTCTCGCCCCAGCCTGCGACAGGAAGATCCAGGACGCGGAAAAAAGTCTGGGGCTTCGTTTTGCCGAGGACTACAGGGCTTATGTGCGAGAGTACGGAGCGATCTCCGCGCGGGGTATCGAGCTCACCGGAGTGGTGGACTCTCCTCGGCTGAACGTCGTGGACGTGACCCTGAGGGAAAGAAGGCTGAACGCAGCGCTGCCCTCCGACATGTACGTTATCGAGAACGTGGCCATTGACGGAATTTTAATGCTGCAGAACACCGAGGGCGCCATTTTTGAGATCCGGCCAGGCACTCCGCCCGAAAAACGGTTCGACAGCCTGGGCAGCTATCTCGTCTCCAAGGAATAGACCGCTCGAGGTTCCGAACGCCAGCGCCTCCCACGATCGTGGGAGGCGCTGTGTGTATCGAGCTCCTCACACGCCCCTTCCACCACTTCTGCTAGAATAGAGTCATAAAAAGACCAATCGGGGCGAGGTGACGGGACAATGAGCGAAAAACTCCAGACCCTGCCCATAGGCATCCAGAGCTTTGAGATGCTGCGCCGGGATGGGCTTCTTTATGTGGATAAGACCCATCGGCTCCAGGAAATCGTCTCGAGCGGAAGACGTTACTTCCTGTCCCGCCCGCGGCGGTTCGGCAAGTCGCTGACGCTCTCGACGCTCGACGCGATGTTCCAGGGGAAGGCCGATCTGTTCAAGGGACTGGCCGCCGAAGGGTGGGTGGCGGAGCAGGCCAAGCGCCCCGCGCCCGTGCTGCGTCTCGACATGAGCACGATGGACGTGCGGGATGTCGCGTGCTTCGAGAAGAACCTCGTGGCGGAGCTTACCGACCGGAGCCACAGGCACGGGATAACGTTGACCCGAAGCGATGCCGACAAGCCTGGGGGCGCCTTCAAGGGGATGATCTCCGGGCTTTACGACCAGGGTGGCCCTGTCGTCGTGCTGATCGACGAGTACGACAAGCCGATTCTGGACAAGATCGGGGACCTGGAGGCGGCGGAGGCCATGCGCGAGGCGCTCCGCAGCTTCTACACCGTCCTGAAGGGATACGACAAGTATATTCGTTTCTTGATGATAGTGGAGATCTCCGTCTGTCCGAAGTGTCCCACACTTCGGACAGACGCAGCCGATCGGCACAGCGCCGGTCGCCTTAGCGGCGCCCGTGAGCTGGTCGCCTGGCCGAAGACGGGCGTCTTCTCCGCCATGAACAACCTGCGGGACATCTCCATGAGCGAATCCTTCGGCGACATCGCGGGCTACACGCAGGAGGAGCTCGAGGCCGACTTTGCCGGCTGGATCGGCGCTGCCGCCGAAAAGATGAACCTGTCGCGGGAAGCGCTGCTTCAGCGCATGAAGGACTATTACGACGGCTTCTGCTTCGACGGCAAAACGCGGCTCTACAACCCCTTCTCGATCCTCAACTTCCTGGCCGACAGGAAGTTCAAAAACTACTGGTATCACTCGGGCTCCCCTACGTTCATCCTCTCCTATCTGCGCAGCCACGGGATCGACGACCCGGAGGTCTACCGGCACAAAAGCGTCCCCGCCGACTTCGCGGACAGCCAGGAGATCGAGCGGGCCAAGCCGGAGAGTTTTCTCTTCCAGAGCGGCTACCTGACCATCGAATCCGCGGAGGAGCAGGAGCTGACTCTGGACTATCCCAACCGGGAGGTGCTGGACTCCATCTCGCGCCTGTACCTGGATAACGTCTATCGAGTGGAGGGCTTCACGGCTCTGGGCTCGAATCTCTGGCGCGCGTTGAAGGACGGGGATATCGAGGGGGTGGTCAGGCTGTACAACACCGCGCTGGCTGGCATCCCCTACCAGGACTTCACCCAACAGAACGAGTCCCTGTACCGCTCCCTGTTTTTGATGCTCCTGCGAGGGGCGGGGGTTACCGCCCAGGGGGAGGTTCCGACGAACCGTGGACGGAGCGACGTCCTGGTTCTTTTCCCGATCCGCACAGTGGTGCTGGAGTTCAAGCTGGCGCGGAGCGCGGGTGAGATCGCGAGGCTTCGGGCCGAGGGGCGAAAGCAGATCGAGGAAAAGGGCTATTCAAAGCCCCACGACGGAGAGGGCCGCGCTGTGACGTCCGCGGTCATCGTTATCGACGCGGAAAAGCACGAGGCCGGGCTTTAGCGGAATGGAAATGATGCCGGTCGCGGAGTGCGTGGATCCAGCCAACGAAAAGGAGACGATTGTGTTGATATCGGTTGCGATTTTGGTGCCGCCATCCCCCTTGTCGAAAGGTGCGTTTGGTGGTATCCTGTCACGCATTATCGATATCGAGTGAATCGCGATGAAGAGGACGAGTAACCTCGCCGGAGGGCGTTTCCTGCCCCGAGGGTGAGACGCACAGAGAGGTGGAGCCGCTGGCTGAGAGTTCCGCCGCGTCGGACGAGGCGAAGACCCCCTCCGAGCGGACGCCGAGGCCGTATATCGGGATAAGGCGTCGGGGCCCCGCCCCATACAGCGGGTTCGAGAGCCGGAGGCCGCCGGGCGGCCATGCCGGAAATGGAGTGGAACCGCGACACGAATGCGCCCACGTCGTCTCCATGTTTAGGGAGACAGCGTGGGCGTTTTTTATTTTCAAAATTTTGGGGGGGGATGGATTATGCTGCGTTTTGAGGGAGACAACGGCAGGGTCTGCGAATTCGACCGGAGCTCGGTCAAGGTGTCCGAGGCGCTGGCCGGACTGAGACAGGAGAAGAAGGCTCTGGCCGGGAAGCTGGACGGTGAGCTGCTGGATCTGGAGCGGGAGGTCTCGGTTGGGGGGGCGCTCGAGCCCGTCCTGGCGGGATCGGAGGATGGGCTCTCCATCCTGCGCCACTCCTGTGCACACCTGATGGCCCAGGCCATTGAGAACCTCTATCCCGGAACGCACTTCGGGATCGGGCCCTGCATCAAGGACGGTTTCTACTACGACGTGGACGTCGCCGGGGCGATCACGGAGCAGGACCTGCCCGCCATCGAAGCGGAGATGCGCCGCCTCGCAGGGGCTGCGGAGCGGATCGAGCGGATCGAGATGGGGCGGGACGAGGCGCTGAGGTTCTTCGGGGACCGCAGCGACCCCTACAAGGTGGAGCTGATTACGGACCTGGATGTCCCGGGCGTCTCGCTCTACCGGCAGGGGAACTACGTGGACCTGTGCCGGGGGCCCCACGTCCCCGACACGTCTTGGCTGCGCCACTTCAAGCTGCTCTCCGTCGCGGGGGCCTATTGGCGCGGCAGCGAGAAGAACAAGATGCTGACCCGCATCTACGGCACGGCCTTCGCCACGCCGGACGAGCTGAAACAGCACCTGAAGCGCCTGGAGGAGGCGAAGCTGCGCGATCACCGCAAGCTGGGGCGCGAGCTGGACCTTTTCAGCCTCCACGACGAGGGGCCGGGCTTCCCGTTCTTCCACCCCAAGGGGATGGCCATCCTGAATGCGCTCACCGACTTCTGGCGTCGGGAGCACCTGAAGCGCGGCTACGTGGAGATCCGCACGCCGCTGATCCTGGACCGTTCGCTGTGGATTCAGTCCGGGCACTGGGACCACTACAAGGAGAACATGTACTTTACCGAGATCGACGAGAAGCCCTTTGCCGTCAAGCCGATGAACTGTCCCGGCGGCATCCTGGTCTACAAGACGCAGCTCCGCAGCTACCGCGACCTGCCGCTGCGCATGGCGGAGCTGGGCACCGTCCACCGGCACGAGCGCAGCGGGGTGCTCCACGGTCTGATGCGCGTGCGCTGCTTCACCCAGGACGACGCGCACATCTACTGCCGTCCCGACCAGGTGAAGGACGAGGTGATCGGCATCATCGACCTGTACCGCTACTTCTACAAGGACGTCTTCGGTTTCGATTATACGGTCGAGCTCTCGACGCGCCCGGAGAACTCGATGGGCGAGCCGGAACAGTGGGAGATCGCGGAGGCGGCGCTTCGGGATGCGCTGGAGGCGACGGGCACGCCCTATCGGGTCAACGAGGGGGACGGGGCCTTCTATGGGCCCAAAATCGACTTCCACCTGGAGGACTGCATCGGCAGGACCTGGCAGTGCGGCACCATCCAGTTGGACTTCCAGATGCCGGAGCGCTTCGACATGCACTACGTTGGGGCGGATGGCCAGGAGCACCGGCCCGTCATGCTGCATCGGGCTCTCATGGGCAGTCTGGAGCGCTTCCTCGGCATCCTGATCGAGCACTGTGCCGGCGCGTTCCCGTTCTGGTTCGCCCCCGTGCAGGTGAAGCTCATCCCCATAGCGGAGGAGCACCGGGACTACGCCCATGAGCTGGCGGGGATCCTTGGCGGCTGGGGCCTGCGCGTGGAGACGGACGAGCGCGACGAGAAACTGGGAAAACGCATCCGCGACGCGCAGCTCCAGAAGGTCCCCTACATGATCGTGATCGGGGACAAGGAGAAGGAGGCGCGGGTCGTTGCGGTGCGCGAGCGCAGCAAGGGCGACCTGGGGAGCATGGATCTGGAAGCGTTCCGAAAGCTGCTAGATGGGGAGTTCGACCCCTCCCGACGCTAGGGAAGGGCTGTCATTTCGTGGTTTGGCCGTGGGGCCTTCCGCTTCGTGCGGGAGGTCCCGTGTCTTTTTTATGGAGACATTCCCTCGGCGAGGGTGTGGGGAAAGCTGTGATAAGATAAAAAAGTTGCCCTGCGACGAAGGGGCCGTTAAAAATTTGTACAGTGTTTGGAGCGTGGCGTCGATGAGAGCGTCGGTGAAGGACTGGACGGTACGGGGCATGGCGTTTTGCAGGAGCCGGCTGCGGGAGGAGTGGGCGACGCTGCTGAGCACGACGGTGGGGACGGCCCTCGTCTGCTTCGCCATCGTCGCGTTGGTGGTGCCCTATAAGTTCGCCGGGGCCGGGGTGACCGGCATCGCCCTCATCACCAGTTACCTCTGGGGCATCTCCCCGGCCTGGTTCATCACGGTAGGGAACGCACTTCTGCTGCTCTGGGGCTGGCGTTTCCTCTCGACGCGCTTCGCCCTCTGGACGCTTTACGTGACCGTTCTGACCAGCCTGATGGTGCCTTTCTTCGAGTGGTTCCGCTACCCCGTCATCGAGAACACCCTGTTGGCCGCCATCCTTTCCGGCGTGGTGAGCGGCGTCGGCTTCGGGATGTTGTTCCGAGTGGACGCCTGTTCCGGTGGGACGGACGTGGTGGTGATGGTGGCGAAGAAGCGATGGGGGGTGGACGTCGGGGCGATGTCGTTCTACATCAACATCGTCATCCTGCTCGGGTCCTTCGCGGTCGTCACGCTGGAGCAGATGCTCCTCGGGGCGTTTCTGCTCTACATCGAGACGATGGTCATCGACAACGTCGTCCGCTCCTTCCACCGGCGCACCCAGATCCTGGTCATCAGCACCCGGCACAGGGAGATTGCGGGCTTCATCATGACGGAGCTCGAGCGTTCGGCCACCCTCATCCCCGCGACGGGGGCCTACCGCGGCGCGTCCGTCGAGATGCTTCTGGTGGTGCTGCCCCGCCGTCAGGTCCCGCCGCTCAAGCGCTTCATCGCATCGGTGGACCCCACCGCGTTCGTGATCCTCTCCGAGGTCTCGGAGGTTGTGGGCGAGGGCTTCAAGAGCTGGCTGCACGTCTGAGTGCCCTATGGGGCCGCATGGCCGGCCGCCTGGTACTGTATGCTTTTGATGGGGCGGAAAGGGTATTCGGCGTGTTGGCCCTTTGTCGTCATGGGGATGCAGGGGCTGACGCCTAATGGAAGAGCGGGACCTGTAGGTTATGTTAAAATGAAACGAGGCATTGGTTTATGGTAGGTCGTTGATTTCGATCATGGATGGGAGCGTATCGGGCGTGAATATTCGATATGAGGGCTCTTGGAGACAGGACGATCTTTTTTTGCGCTTTCCTCGTCGGGGCATTGCGTTTCGGGCCAGTCCCTAGGAGGGCAAGATGAAGCTGGTGGTGTCTTACCTCATTTATCCTGCGTTTTCCCTTCTCTTGTTTTACGTGATCACCCCTGATCTTTCATATGTCTCACCTCGAGTGGAAGCCCTTTTCTTTCGGAGTCTCTTCATAGTGACGGTCGCATATCTGTATGCTTTTTTCCTTTTGCTCCCTACCGTCATACGTTTCATCGTGAAACGGAAGGGCGTTAGGTATGGTCTTGAGGCATTCCTGTATACGGCGTCCTCGATAGCCGTTTCCCTGTTTCTGTCCTATATGGTCGTGGGAAAGATGCTTTTCCCCGGAATATTGGACTTCATTGCCGTGCATAATATCCTGACCTATCGGACCACAGGAGGAAACACGACGGGAGTGAATGAGCGTAACGTCGCGTCCCTGTTGTCCTTTCTGGTACTGTCCGGGTGGGGATGGGTCGTGTTCGGAAACGGGTTCCCATTTTCCAGTAATGGACTGGCATTGTGGGGGCCGCTGATAGGGGTGCACTACATATTGAACTCTCATAAAGACGTGTTCCAGGGAACGGATGAGGCTGTACGGGGCAGGGAAGCCCCCGCCGCCGCTAATCCTGTCCCTCGAATGCAGTCTGCGGGGGTTCCGATGGGCAAGGCGGTCGTCTACCCATGGGAGGAAGAACAGGGCGGGAATTCCCGTACGGAGACGGTGCTTGGGCCAGCTGCCGCAGAGGGCGTTCCCGCAGCCTCCCCGGATGGGAGGGGTGACAGTGGCGGAAGTTGGGGCGGCATATGAACGGGAAAAAAGCTTTTTTGACCTGCCGATGTCTGCCGTGTCGGCCCGGGAATGGCGGGAGACGCGAATACGCCTCGGACGGTCGAGCCAGCCTGCCGCTATGGCGATGAAAAATTCCAGGACATCATTCCGAATCGCTCATTACATTCCAGCCTAATAGCTCGTTACCTCTTTGAACGGAAAAAACAAAGGGGGACGACTTCAATATTGAATGCAGGATATCGATGAGAGCCTGCACGTTTCGTTGGCTGTCCTTTCGCTTATCCTGCGCATATTTTCCTTTTCTCAAACCAGTGGCTGGCCGCCGCCTCGGTTCCCCGTTGTCGAAAGGGAGTGGAGCGGTTAAAATAACGTTCGCGATGATATCAGGTAATAGAACCAAGTGTTCGATGCAAATGGCCGGACGGCTGGCATGAGGGAGGCGGAACGCGTGCGCGGATGGGCCGGAATGGGCGGAGGAAAAAAATTCTGGGGGACGTTTTTCTGCGGATTGGTCCTGTTTCTGGGCGACCTTCGCATCCCCGCCTGGGGCGCGGAGCCGAGCTCCGAGGAGCAGAAACGGAGGGCGCTGGAGATTCGCCTTGCCATCTCGCGTCTTTCCGAGACGCAGGTCGAGGAGCGGGAGTCTCTCTATCAGGAGATCGTGGAATCCTGTCCCGCGACCAAGGAGGCCGAGGAAGCCCTATGGGCGCTCTCCAACCTCTACCTGGATTCCTTTCCGGAGCCCCAGGAGCAGACGGCGCAGGAGGTCCTGGAGCTCTTCCTGGATCGCTATCCGGATTCGGCCTGGGGGCTGCAGGTCCGCAGCCGTCTGATTCTGTTGTATTCCGGGACGGAGAGGCGGGAGCGGGCTGCGGAGCTCTGCCGCGAGCTGCTGGGGCGGCGACCGGAGACGCTTCCGGCATCCTGCCGGCCCTTCGTCGCCCTGGCCGAGGCCGTTGTCTGGGATGAGGAGAAGGACGCGGAGAGGGCGAAGGAGGCCTACACGCAGGTTGCCCGCCTCTATCCGGGGACTCCCCAGGCCGAGTTCGCGGCCAGGCGCCTTGCGGACCTCTCTGCCGGGAGGTCGAAGGGGAAGTGAACGCCCGCGTCTGGATGGCTGTTTGTAACATCGGCCCCGAGGAACGAAGGCTCGGGGCCGAATTATGCGATGGAGGCTGAAGTCGAATGGGTCACGAGGCGGCCGTGAAGGCCATATCGGTATATCTTCCGGAGGGGGTTCTGGACAACGCGGAGCTGGTCCGCCAGTTCGGGACCTGGACGGAGAATAAAATTTACGGCAAGACCGGCGTGTCGGAGCGGCGCGTCGTCGGCGACGAGAAGGTCTCCGACCTTGCGGCAGCGGCGGGGGAACGCCTTTTCGAGGAGCACGGCATCGACAGGGGCTCTATCGATTTCCTGCTGCTCTGCACGGAATGTCCCGATTATTTTCTGCCGGCCACGGCCTGTATCGTCCAGAATCGTCTGGGGCTGCGGAAGGACGCCGGCGCCCTGGACTACAACCTGGGGTGCTCGGGGTTCATCTATGGACTGGCGCTGGCCAAGGGGCTGGTCCTCGGCGGTATGGCGAGGAGGGTCCTGCTGATTACGGCCGAGACCATAACCCGGACCATCCATCCGCAGGACAAGAGCACCCGTACCCTCTTCGGGGACGCGGCGGCGGCGACTTTGGTGGAGTCCTCCGCCGAGCGAGGGATTGGGGAGTTCGTCCTGGGGACGGATGGCTCCGGGGCGGAGAGGCTGATCATCCCCGCCGGGGCGTGGGCCAGGCCCTCCTCCCCGGAGACGCGGGTCGAGACGAAGAACAAGTGGGGCAACGTCCGCACCCTGGAGAACCTTTACATGGACGGTCCGGAGATACTCAAGTTCTCGATGGAGGTCGCTCCGGACTGCATGAACGATACACTGGAGCGGAACGGGACCTCCCTGGAGGCCCTTCGTCTCGTGGTCCTGCACCAGGCCAGCCACATGATGCTGGTGAAGCTCCGTGAGCTTCTCGCCATCCCCGAGGAAAAATTTGTGTTCAACATCGAGAAGTACGGCAACACCGTAAGCTCCACCATCCCGATCGCGCTGTACGACTCGATGCGGTCCAGCCGGCTCGGCAAGGGGGACTCCGTGCTCGTGATGGGGTTCGGAGTGGGGCTTTCGTGGGGGGGAACGGTCCTGCACATGAGCTGATTCCCCTCCCCTTCATCATTTAAGTCTTTATATCCTGAAAGGGGTGGATTTTGTGGAGAATCGTGCTGTTTTGGAGGGAATACGGGCGCGCCGGAGCGTGCGGCGCTATATCGACAGGCCGGTGGAGCAGGAGAAGGTCGATCTGCTGCTCGAGTGTGCCTGTGCCGCGCCCAGCGCAGTCAACAGGCGCCCTTGGCGTTTCGTCGTGGTTCGGGACCGAGGGAACCTGAACGCGTTGGCGGAGGTCCATCCCTACGGCAAGATGCTTTTCCAGGCTCCGTTGGCCTTGGTCGTCTGCGGGGCCATACTGCACGATGGAGAGCCGAACCCCTGGTGGGAGGAGGACTGTGCCGCCGCGATGCAGAACATTCTGCTGGCCGCGGATGGGCTGGGCCTGAGCTCCGTCTGGCTTGGGGTGTGTCACGGCCGCGACGGCCTGCCGGAGAAGATCGAGGCCCTTCTGGGGACGCCTCGGGACGTCCGGGCCATGGGCATCGCTGTGGTCGGCTACGGCGCCGAGAGCAAGCCCCCGCACCACGGCGTCGACGAGGGGGTCGTGCACCTCGAGCGTTGGGCGGACTGAATGAGAGGGACTTGAGATATCTCAATGTCTGCTTTGATTGTCCGGGTCTGGCATCTTTGTCTGGAAGAAAGTGAGGGGAGTATCGATGGCGGTTGGCATAATGGAGCTTTTGGGTGCATTGACGCAGGGCGGGATGAGCCCGTCCTCGGGAGCGCGGATGCAGAACGCGGCGAACGCGTCCGCCGATGTGCAGGGCGGCGGGCTCCAGGGCATTTTGTCCGGCTTGATGGGGGCGGGGCAGAACCTAGTGAACAGCGCGGGGCAGGCTGTGGGAGGCAAGGACAACCTGGCTGCGGCGGGGATCGGGGCTTTATTGGGCGCGTTGTCGGGGTCTGGAAACGGACGGTCGGGCGTGCCCCTTGGAGGGATCGGCGGCGGAGTCATGGGCCTCCTGGGCATGATGGCCTTCAAGGCCCTCAAGAATGCTGGGCAGGCCCCTCAGCCCTCGGTCGGACCTGCGGTTTCTCCGGACGGTGCGGTCCCGCAGAACTTCGAGAGCGACGCACACCTGCTCCTCACCGCGATGCTCGACGCGGCGAAGGCGGACGGTACGGTCGATGCGGACGAATTGAACCGCATCACCGGAAAGATGAAGGAGGCCGGGATCGACCAGGAGGGGATGAGTTACGTCATCGGGCAGCTCCAGAGCCCCATGACAACGGACGCGATCGTTGCGGGGGTCCAGGGGCGTCCCGATCTGGCCGCGCAGGTCTACTCCGTTTCGCTCATGGCCATCGAGGTGGACACGCCGGCGGAACGCGCGTACCTGGACCGCCTGGCCGCCTCGATGGGGCTGTCGCCGGAGGTCGTCCGGAACATCGAACAGCTTGTGGGAATGCCGCCGAGGTGAGCCGCGCGGCGCCGGGGATACGCTCTGACGAAGTGGCAGGATAAAGAGCGAACCGAGACGGGGGTATGTATCCCGGCTCGGTTTTTTGTATCTTGTGTGGGGACGGTGATAATTATGATAGGGTTATTTCGCCCCTGCATCCTATCGGCCTGTTGAAAGAGCACGGAGCGGGGGCGCCAGGGGATAATCCTGCTGAAAGGGGCTTGAGGTTGAGGTTATGGGAAGGTATAAAGTGGAGATCGTCGAAAAAATATCCATGACCCTAGAGATCGATGCCCCCACCGCTGAAGAAGCCATTCTTCAGGTAATCGAGAAATACCGAGTGGAGCAGATCGTGGTGGAAAGCAACGAGGGAACAAAAGTGGATTTTTTTGTATCGAAGGTTGAAGTCTGACTCCCGCCAACATCGGCCTGATAAGAGAATAGCTCAATCCCTAAGATAGTCGAAAAAAGGCGGATGAACCGTCCCTCTCCGATGACTCGGATTAAAAAAACCATCATTCCGTCACTTCTATATTGCCGAGTGCCTGCTCCAGAACGATGTTGATGATTTCGTTCCGGGACCGGTTGCTTTTTTCAGCCAAAGCCTCGAGCGCCGTGACCGTCTCCTCCCTGA
>ERZ772957.1007-NODE-1007-length-19632-cov-3.464423_pt1 | contig 19632 bp, 20 predicted proteins | sample MGYA00580682_ERZ772957 | MGnify/ENA primary metagenome ERZ772957 (study PRJEB29015, sample SAMEA2737921) | human oral metagenome | biome: human oral; feature: human-associated habitat; material: dental | place: China | collected 2025 ...
AAAATCTAAATTATTATAGTATAATTTGAATAACTCATCATTTTTTATACACATTGAATAAAAAAATCTATTAACAATACTATTAAGTTCTTCTATAGAACAATCAACTTTTATAATATTATCTATTCTAATATTGTCATCAATTAAAGAATTATTAATTTTATTTATAATATCTTCAAAAAAACTTTTTTTATAGTATTCTACGTCTAATTTAACTTTTTCTAACTTAAAAAAATTAGTTTTTTTAAATTCGTTAAAATATGTATAGTCTGTATTTTGAAATAAATTGTCATCTCTAATTACAAATACATCCAAATCTGATTTTTTATTTCCCATTCCTTTAGAAAACTTGTTCTTACTACCCTCTATAACAGAACCAGATAAAAATACACAATCTGTACTATATAATTCAATAACCGATTCTAATTTATCAACTAAAAATTCATCACCAGTAATATTTAAATGTTTCATTGAATAATCTCCTATAATAAATTATATCAAAAATTGTATGAACTAAATATAAAAATATATCTAGTTCATATAATTCATGACACTTAAAGTATAATTTATTTACCTATACTTCCATGTTCTCCAGATAAAGATGCAGGAATATTAACTTCCTTAATCAATGGTTTTTGGTATTTCAATATATTCACCTCCTTACTATAAACAAATAATAAATTTACAAACAAAAACACACATATTTTTTTATTTGTAAATAATTGATATTGGTAAATTACTATTTATAATTCTAATCTCATCTATAAATTCTTTTCTATTTATTCCTTGCAACTCTACTATATCATATCTTAATTCTATCAATGTTCCCATATTAGAAGTTCTTATAGAATATAAGTAGAACTCTTTTAAATATTTTTTAAATATTGGTTCCAGTTCATATAGAAAATCAATATCTTCAGAAATTGTAATCTTCAACTGATATATATTAATATCCAACGATAATTTCCTATATAAATAAATCGATATTAAAAATAGAATTAGTAAAAAAACAGATACTATAGTTATAAAAATCATACCTTTCACTATAAATAACTCTATAACATATAAAAAAATTTCAAAATATCTATAATTAAAAACTTTGTTTCTATTCAAATAAAATTCTAATATAATAACAAATAATAACCCAATTATGACAACATTAAAAATCTGTTTATCACTTAGAGTGAAAAACATTAAATATACCATTGTCAATCTTAAGAATATAGACATTTTTTCAAAATAAGATATTTTCTCTGCCTTGTTGAAATAATATCTTTCTAACATATATATTACTATAAAGCAAATAATAAATATAATAAATAACTTAAAAAATTCATTAAAATAAAATTTTATCATAACTATTTCCTTGTTTTAATTCAGACATATATACTTCTCCATATTTAGAAAAAGGTATTGGAAATATTTTTAATTCAGATAACAACTTGCTAAACCATAAAGATACTGAATTTTGAGTTTTTACTTCCATTAAATACTTATTTTTTAGCAAAAGCTTCCCACTATCTCCTTCTTCGAGCTTCAAATACTCTCTTCTATTTTTTATATTTTTATCAATAGTAAGTCTTATATCTTCGTTCAAAAATTTATAAGCTATCCTATCATAAATCAAAATAAGTTTAGGATATAATTCGTACAAGTTGACCATATATCTTACTTCTTTTGAAATTTGATTTTTTTTAAAATAATTTCTACTATTAATATCAAGAAGATTATATGCCTCATCTAACTCTATACTAAATCTTCTCTTGTAAACCACTCCTTGGTATTTTCTTTTTATCTCAATAAAAACTAAATCCTTTTTTTTAGGGAGACAATAGCTTCTTATTCTTAACTTTTCTTTAAAAATCGGTCTCTCCAATGATTTTTTAATTAAAAGATCAAAACTTGTATCATAATACAAATTATAAATAGTAGATTCTCCATAGACATCAGTTATTATTTTATCCTTCAAAAAATCAAATAGTTGTAAATATTGAAATTCATCTAATAAATATTTTTTTTCTATCCTATTAAAATATTGAACTCTATCACTCATAAATAAACCCTTTTTGATAATAATCAATAAATTTAAATAATGTGTTAATATGCATAGGATACCAAGATTCTAAATTTTCATTAATAGAACTATATATGTCATCAACATTCATCCATCTAACATTTCTTGTTTCGTTAAAATTTGGTCTTATTTTACCTTCAGCTTTACACAAAAAAGTTTGAAGAATAATTGAATAACCTCCTGATAAATTCTGAGTACAGCAAAACGGAGTATAACTATTAACGGTATATTCACCTACTTCTCTAATATCTATGTTATTTTCACCAATAATTTCTATAACTGTTAATCCTGTTTCCTCTCCTACTTCTCTTTTTAATGCTTTAAAAATATCTTCATATTCTCTAATCTTTCCTGCTGGTAATTCTAATAAACCTTTTTCAAAAATTTCATTTTCTTTATATCTTTCTTGAACTAAAATATTTAATTTATTATCTTTAATCCTATAAATTAATGCTCCAACAGCAGGAATAGCAAATAATTCTTTCAACAAATTTTCTCCTTATATAACTTTATTAACATCATCAAACAAATTAACAAAAAAATAAACCCTTTTCACAAGAAATATCAATTAATTTTATTATTTTTGTTCAAAAAATTCTCTCTTATTACAAAACAAACTTATTGTATAAATAGCTTTTCTAAGAGTCTCAATTGAATCAATTTTACAGTTTATACTGCTATTATTGTTCATATATCCTAGTTTTGTTTTGCACATATAATTATTTAATTTATAATATCCATAATTAAAAATTAAATCTTTCGGAAAATAACTTAATCCTTCTATTTCAAAATAATTCATATTTCCAATTATGGAAAAATCTAAATCTAAAAAATCAATTACTTGCATACTAAACGTTTGAACTTCTGAGTCTTTTTTTTGTTTATGCTTATATATTCTTTTAAACGCTATATAAATTATTGATTTTATAAATTCAAAATTTTCTAAATTATCTATATTATCCCAATTCGTAACATATTCATCATATATTTGCAAATCATCATCTAAATTTGAATTTCTTTTTTTGCAATTAATTCTATAGTATATTTCACCATGGTTTATTTTAAAAATATATTTTGATTTATCCCATTCAGAATCACTATACCTAAATTCGACGCGTTCTTCATACGAAATATCCCATAATTTTATATTAAATACATCATCCAATATGGCAACAAATTCATCTTTTGGATTGTTAATTAATGGTTTATAAAAAGTATATTCCTTTTCTATTCTAGATTTTTTAAAATTCATATTCCTCAAAAGCCCTTTCATATTTACTTTTTTTACTTTTTAAGAACCCTCTAGATTCAATATATTTTCCTATATATATCAATTCATCAAAAATACTTGGTGAAACAAATACGTCTGTCTGTTCATAGGTTTCCATTTCAAATTCAAAAATCTCTAATTTATTACAATCATTCTTTGATACATCAAAGAAAGCTACTCCTATTAGTTCAAGTTTATTCAATACATTTTTATTTTTTTTATTAATTAAAAAACCATATCTTCTAGTATTAATTTTTTTTAACGCACATAAATCCATACAATCTATATTTAAAGATTTTTTTAATATATCATGTATTTTACAATCAATACTAAGAAGCTCTTTTTCTGTTAAATTTTTTTTATCAATCTTGCATGAATATTCATATCTACTCCATATACCATCTTTTATGTCTCCTGGAAGTTTCATATTGATAGATATTTGTGGTCTCTTACGAATTCTATATGAAATGCCCAGTTTCTTCAATCTAAAATCTAAAGTATCATAATAAACATCATATAGCTCAGCTGTTTTATATGGGATAACATCATAATTCAATTCCAAAAATTCCATTATCTCTATAAAATCGCTCTTATTGTTCAATAAATATTTTAATTCATTTTCTATTATTAATTTTTCTCTAATACGCATAAATTAAAACAACCTCTCAAATTAAGTACAAATCAACCATATTTTAATAAAATTCTCAAGCAAAAGTTCAATATAACATTTATTTTTAAAAATTAAGTTTAGCAATTAACTTCTTAAATTCATAAATTAATTGCTAGACCATAATTATACCTTTTTGCCACTTTTTACCTTAAATTTAAATTAAAAACATTAAATCTCCAACATCAAATAATATATGAAATTACTTTAACTCTACAGTAGCTCCTACTTCTTCTAATTTAGCTTTCATTTGTTCAGCTTCTTCTTTAGCTACTCCTTCTTTAATAGCTTTTGGAGCATTGTCAACTACTTCCTTAGCTTCTTTTAAGCCTAATCCGCTTAAATCTTTAACAGCCTTAACAACTTTCATTTTTTCTGCTCCAACTGATGCTAAAATTACATCAAATTCAGTTTTTTCTTCTGCTGCCCCAGCTGCTTCTCCACCAGCTACAGCTCCACCTACTACTACAGGTACTGATGCAGAAACTCCAAATTTTTCTTCTGCTGCTTTAACTAATTCATTTAATTCAAGAACTGATAATTTTTCAATTGCTTCTAATATTTGTTCGAAATCCATAATATACCTCCTAAAATTTTACGCAACCATTAAGCTGCTTCTTCTTCTTTTTTCTTTCTTAGTGCATCTAACATATACACAAAATTTGATACCGGAGCCTTTAGGCTGCCAAGTAATTTTGCAATAAGTACTTCTCTTGAAGGAATGTTTGCAACAGCCTTAACGCCGTTAGTGTCTAAAATCTTTCCTTCTAATATACCTGCTTTAATAACCAACTTTTCATTTGACTTTGCAAATTCATTAGTAATTCTAGCTGCTGCTGTTAAATCTTCTCCTGAAAACGCAACGGCACTTGGTCCTTCTAAATATTGATTGAAATCTTCAAAACCTAATTCTTTAAAGGCTAATTTCATCATAGTATTTTTATAAACCTTATATTGAACACCGGCTTCTCTATATTTTTTTCTTAAGTCAGTTACTTGTTCAACAGTTAAGCCTCTATAGTCAACTAAAACTAAAGATCCGGAATTTTCAATCTTTTCTCTAATTTCTGATATAACAGCTTGTTTTTGTTCTAAAACAGAATCTTTCATCTTTTTCACCTCCATAAAAGGCTACATATTAAAAAATCTCTACCAAGAGTAGAGATAGAATACAAAATAAGTATTTCCACCTATGTAGGATTTTTAAACGAATGTCCCTACGGTCTTGGGTAGCCTATAAAATTAACATATATATTATACCATATTTCAAAATAAATGCAATACTTTTTTAAAAATTTTTTTATATTTCTTTTATTTCGTTTTTATGGTAGAATATATACATTATTTAAGAAAAATTATAGGTGATTTGATGTTAAAATATTTTTTAGTTTTATTAATTTCAATGGTGCCGGTTATTGAACTAAGAGGTGCCATTCCATATTCCCAAGCAATGGGACTCCCGATTCTAAGTTCATATATAATTGCACTAATAGGAAATTTAATTCCAGTTCCATTTGTTTACTTTCTTGCTAAAAAGATTTTAATTTGGGGTGAACATAAAAGGTATATTGGAAAGTTTTGTAAAAAAATTTTACTAAAAGGGCATAAAGCAGGAGAAAAAATTTTAAAAAAATCTGGTAAAAGAGGAATTTTAATTGCACTTGCGATTTTTATAGGTATTCCGTTTCCGGGTACCGGTGCATATACCGGTATACTTGCTGCAAGTATTTTAGATATAGATTTTAAAACAAGTTTTTTAGCGGCTATTATGGGATTAATTCTATCCGGAATAATTATGGCTACAATTAGTTTTAATATTTTTTAAATTGGGCAACTCAGTTGTCCTTTTCTATTGCAAAAAATCAAAATTTTGGTTATTATATATGTAAGATATTTATTATCTAATATATTTTTGGAGGTAGTATATGGAATTTAAAATTGGTAATTCCGGAATGGTTAAAGTTCTTTCATTTTTTGAAGGAAACGATATTTGCGGAATAAGTGAAGAGTTAAAATCTTATGTAAAAGAAAACAAACTTTTTAATGGAAAAAGAGGAGAAGTTTTTTCAAATCTTGGTCCAAACACTGAAAATGTAATTTTATTAGGACTAGGAAAAGAAGAAGAAAATTCTTTAGAAAATATCAGAAGATCTTTCCTTTCTCTAGGAAAACACTTAAAAGCTAATAATGTAAAATCCTGTAATATAGAAGTTAAAAAGTTTGATGGTATCTGTTATAAATTAACTGCTCAAGCAATGATTGAAGGCATTATAAATGTTACCTACGCTTTTGACAACTTCCTGAAAGAAAAGAAAGATAAATTTGACTGTGAAGTATTCTTTACTGTCTTAGAAAACAAAATAGAACATGTAGAAAGTGGAATTAAGGAAATTGAAGCAATAATGGAAGCAGTGTTTATGTGTAGAGATCTTGTAAATAGACCTGCTAATGATATTTATCCTGAAACTTTAGCAAAATTTGCAAAAGAAGAACTTGAAAAAGTTGGTGTAGAAGTTGAAGTTTTGGAAAAGAAACAAATTGAATCTTTAAAAATGGATGCTTTTCTATCAGTAGCACAAGGTAGTGACCTACCCCCTAAATTTATAATTATGAAACATTTACCAAACAAAGATGAAAAACCTATTGTTTTAGTTGGTAAAGGTTTAACTTATGATTCAGGTGGATATGCAATCAAACCTGCTACAGGAATGGTTACTATGAAAACTGATATGGGTGGAAGTGCCTCTGTTATTTCAACAATGTATGCAGTAGGAAAAATGAAAGTACAAAGAAATGTAATAGCCCTTGTTGCATCTTGTGAAAATATGATTAATGGACATGCTTACAGAAATGGAGATATAATTTCTTCAATGAAAGGTTCAACTATTGAAGTAATTAATACTGATGCTGAAGGAAGATTGACTTTAGCAGACGCTATTTACTATGGAGCATCAAAATTAAACCCTGAATGTATAATTGATGTAGCAACTTTAACAGGTGCTTGTATTCAAGCCTTGGGTTCAAGAGTTATTGGAGCTGTAAGTAATAATGATGAAGTCTTTGCAAAAATTAAAGAATCAGCAGACTTTATGGGTGAATACTTATGGAGATTTCCTGTTTATGAAGAACATAAAGAAAGCGTAAAAGGAAAAGTTGGAGATTTATTAAATGTAACTGCTCCCGGAACCGGCGGAGCAATTACTGCAGGAGTTTTCTTAGAACACTTCGTTGAAAACACTCCTTGGGTTCATTTAGACATTGCAGGTCCTTCATACTCAAATTCAGCTTGGGGAACAAATCCTGAAGGAGCAAGTGGTACTCCTGTAAAAACACTTTACAATTTTGTAAAAAAATACAATAAAAAATAATTAAGAATTTAAAAATGGTATGCTTTTTTAAAGCATACCATTTTTTCTAAAATTTATATCTTTTTAATCTTAAACTGTTTAAAACAACACTTACTGAGCTAAAACTCATTGTAAATCCTGCAAGCATTGGATTTAAGTACCCAAAAGCGGCAAATGGAATTGCAATAATATTATAGAAAAACGCCCAGAATAGATTTTGTTTGATTATTTTAAGAGTTTGTTCACTTATATTGATTGAGTTTAAAAGTGTGTTTAAATTACCGTTCATCAAAGTAATATCTGAAGTTTCCATTGCAATATCTGTTCCAGTTCCCATTGCAAAACTTATATCTGCACTTGCAAGAGCAGGAGCATCATTTATTCCATCCCCTACCATTGCAACAATTTTTCCTTGTTTTTGTAATTCTAATACTTTTTGAGATTTTTCATCTGGCATAACTTCATAAAGCACATTATCTATTCCGAGTTTATTTGCAACTTTTCTAGCTACAACTTCACTATCTCCGGTTATCATATAAACATCAATATTTTTTTCTTTTAATTTCTTAATAATTTCAAATGCGTTATCTGAAATTTCATCCTCTAAAACTAAAAAACCTGCAAATTCACTTCCTATTGAAATAAAGATTGTCAATAATTCATTTTCTATATTTAACTCCAATTTACCAAGTTTTTCTTCAATAAATTTTCTCTTTCCAATCAAAATTTCTTTGCCATTGTAATTAGCTTGAACTCCCATTCCAGCAATTACTTTCAAGTCCAAAATGTCCAATTCTTTTACATTTTTTTCTTTACAGAAGTTTACAATAGATTTAGCTATAGGATGGTCAGTATTTTTTTCTAAAGAATAAATTATACTTAAGAAATCTTCTTCTGATAAATCAGTATTATTTTTAATTTCAACAACTTTTAACTTTCCAGTTGTTAGTGTTCCGGTCTTATCAAAAATAATACTATCCATTTTATGAATTTTTTCTAAGACTTCTCCACTCTTTATTAAAATTCCATTTTGTGCAGCGACTCCTGTTCCTGACATAATCGCAGTTGGTGTTGCCAATCCAAGTGAACAAGGACAAGCTATAACCATTACTGCACAGCTATTTAATAAGCTTGTTGTAAAATCTTTTGTAACAATATAAGTTATTACAAGAGTTGCAAATGATGACAAAATCACACCCGGTACAAAATAACTTGAAATTTTATCTGCAAGTCTTTGAACAGGGGCTTTTTTTGTCTGAGCATTTTGAACTAAATCAAGTATTTTAGATAATACAGAATTTTCTACTGTACTCTTTACCTCAATTTTTAAAATTCCCTCGATATTATTGGTTGCACCAATAACAGTATCTCCTATATTTTTTTCAACAGGAACAGATTCTCCGGTAATCATAGCTTGATTTACAGAACTGCTACCTGAAATTATAACTCCATCAACTGGAATTTTTTCATAAGGTTTAACTAAAACAATATCTCCAATTTTTACATCTTCAATATTCTTTTTAACTTCTTTATCCCCTTCAATTACAATTGCATAGTCCGCTTTCAAATCCATCAATTTCATAATTGCTCCGAAAGTATTTGACTTTGCATTTGCTTCAAAAAATTTACCAAGTAAGATTAGTGTTATAATCATTGCAGAACTATCAAAATAAACATCAACACTTCCGATTAAAACTTTATAGACTGAATAAAAATACGCCATAGAAGTTCCAAAAGCTATTAAAACATCCATGTTTGTACTTTTATTTTTTAAGTTTTTATAGGCATTTATATAATATCTTTTACCTACATAAAATTGAACGACACTTGCCAAAGCCCATTGAATATATCCATTTAACATAAATCTATGCAAATTAAACATATGGAAAAACATTGAAACCATAAGTGGAACACTAAATATTATTGAAATAATTAAATCTTTTTTTAAGTCCTTAATTTCATCCTCGTATATATTTTGTCTTTCCTTTTTTTCTTTTTTTACAGAAATTTTATACTTCTCTAAAATTGCATTTATTTCATCTAACGAGATAACATCTTTTAAGTATTTTACTTTTAAAATATCATCCTCATCCTTTACCAAAACAGTATCTTTTTCTTTAAGCTCTGAAATAATTTTTTCAATATCTTCAGCTTTAAGACTGCTCTTTTCAATTTTTAATTCATCTCTCTTTGGCTTATATCCGAGTCTTTTTATAACTCCTATAAGTCCTTCAACTTTTGCACCGTCCGCAACGGAAACTGTAACAGTTTTGCTCATAAGATTTACCGAAACATCTTCAACTATTTTAAGTTTTGCAAGTCCTTTTTCAACTTTCATTGAACAGGCTTGACAAGTCATTCCGTCAACAAAAATATTAACCTTTTTACTCAACAAAAGCACCTCCTAATGACATTTTTGAAATCAAAAGCTCCAACAATAAATCTATATCTCTATTCTTTGTCTTTATATCCGATTCTACAGAATATGTTAAATCAATATAATTACAAAGAGTTTCTACTGAAAAATTATCACAAACGGAATACAATTTTTTACATTCATAGTTTGAAATTTTTAACTCTTTTGAAATATAGTCTATATGTTTTTGTTTTAGTTTCAAAACTTTTACTCCTAAAAGATTTCTTATATATCTCACAATCATATAAAATGTAGAAAAAGAATCCTCTCCTGATTTTTTAAGCTCAACCAAAATCTTAATTGAATTTTTATAATCTTTTTTAGAAATTGTATCCAGCAACTTAAAAATACTATTTTCAAACTTATCGACTAAAATTTCATCGACATCTTTAAAATCTAAAACACCTTTAGAAAAAGAGTTAAGAAGTTTATTTACTTCATTTTCTACATCATAAAGATTTTTTTCTCTGCTACTATCTAAATACCCAATTCTATCGATAATATATTTTAAGACAATATCTTTAACTTCGATATTTTTTAAAACAAATCTTTTCTTAATAAATTTAAAAAGTTCAATCTCATTAAATCTTACTAATTCAATATTATGACCTAAAATTGAAATTTGTTTATAAAATTTACCACGAAAGGCAAGACTTCCTTTCATCACAAAAAGAAGAACTGTTGTATTTGGAATTTTATCTATATAATCATACATCTCTTCAAAAAAGTTTTTATACATAGAGATCCCATTTTTTGAAAGATTTACATCATTTACAATGATAAGTCTTTTATTGCTAAAAAATGGAGCTGTTTCACAATCAATCTTTAACTTCTGTAAATCAATTTTTGAAAAATCATATTCAATATAATTCATATCAAAAAAATCTTTTGAAACAATTTTCTCCTTGAATATTTCCACAAATCTATCTATCAAAAAAATTTCTTCTCCACTCAAAACATATATACCATTAAGTTCTCCGTTGTCTAGCAACTTCATAGCTTGTATATAATTCATAGTTCCTCCTCAATAAAGTCTAAATCTAAAGCTAATTCTTTTTTCATTTTAACTAAAACAAAAAATGCAAATAAATACATTATAATATTTAAAATATCCATAAAATAAAAATTTAATAAACCTAATAAATTACCATCAATTTCTCTAAAACCCGCAATTTTTTCTTCAAATTTATTGATTCTAAGCATTATATTTCCCTGTAAATCAGTCCTAAAAACATCACTTACTGTAGATTTTATTCTATCTAGTGCATCTTTATGTGGATGGTTATATCTATTTTTATAACCACAGGAAATTATAGAAGTTTTTGGACTTGAAGCTGATAAAAATTCAGGTGAACTAGAATTCTTACTCCCATGATGAGCAACTTTCAGATAATCACAGTCTATATCGTTTTTTATAAGCTGATTTTCTGTAAAAGCTCCAATATCTCCTGTAAAAAGTATTTTCTTTCCATTTACTGTAACTCTAACTATTATGGATCTTTCATTTTCTTCTGTAGAATCTTTTGCTTTTAAAACTTCTAAATCTACATCTTCTAAATTTATTTTTAAATTATTTTCAATATTATAAATATTTTCAGCCTTAACTTCTCCATATTTTTTTACAAAATCTCTATACCCGTCTTTTCTAAAAAATAAATTTTTAATCTCCACTTCCTTAGATAAAGAGCCCAAATTTTTACAATGGTCTGCATCTAAATGCGAAATAAATACAAAATCTAGTTTTTTAACCCCATTTTTCTGTAAATATGGAATTAAAACAGATTTTCCATTATCTCCTTTACCAAAAGCAATTCCACCTGTATCTATTAGAATATTATTCTGCTTTCCTCTTATTAAACAGGCATCTCCCTGTCCTATATCTATAAAATTTATATTTACTTCATTTTTATAAATGTTATAAATATTTGTAGAAACAAATAGAATCATAACAGAAAGTATAAAAAATTTAAAACTATCAAATGTAAAATACTTAAAATCTCTCCTCTTAAAATAAATTAAAAGTAAAAAATATGTAAAAATTAAAAATGCTATGTTATATTCATAAAAAGTAATGTTTATATTCATATCCTTTAAAAAATCAACATTTAATCTTATAAGATTTAATAAATTATTAACTAATAATCCTGCGTTTTTAAACTATGATAAGAAAAACATAGAAGTGGACTACAGGGAAACGGATTATCTGGGAATATTAAAAATAGCACGTGACTACGTACATGAAAATTACAGAATACTTACACATCCTCTTTATGGGAGTGTAAAACCTAACGAAACTATTTACAGATCTGTAGTTTTAGTTGAGGGAGATTCAACTGACACAGATTCGGTTGTTTTACTGGCTTCAGCTATAGAAACTTTTGAAAAGTTCAAAGGGAACAGAAGAACACCGGCATGGATAGACAGGGTCAAGGAAGATTTCAGCGTTATAGACTATGACTTGATAACAAATGCGATTGAAAGAATTGTAAAATAGTATACTAAAAAAATTAAGGAGGATAATATCATGGCAGAGCATTTTGACTTAATCATTATAGGGTCAGGGCCAGGAGGACTGGCAGCAGCTCTATATGCAGCAAGAGGAAGAATGAAGACATTAATTCTTGAAAAAGGGCAGAACGGAGGACAAGCGGCGATTACTCACCTGATAGAAAACTATCCAGGGTCAATCGAAGATCCAACAGGTCCTAAATTAACTCACAGAATGTTAGAACAGGCTAAAAATTTCGGAGCAGAAGTGAGAAAAGAAGAAGTAGTGGATGTAGACTTTACAGGAAAAGAAAAAATAGTTAAATGTAAAGATGCAGAATATACTGCAAAAGCTGTAGTTATTGCTACAGGAGCAACTCCAAGAAAATTGGATGCACCAGGAATCAGAGAACTTTCAGGAAAAGGAATTTCATACTGTGCAACATGTGATGCAGACTTCTTTAGAGATCTTGAAGTATATGTAGTAGGTGGAGGAAACAGTGCAGTTGAAGAAGCTATCTACCTTACTAAATTTGCAAGACAGGTTCACATTGTTCATATGTTAGATCATTTCCAATGTGAAAGCATCACTTTAGAAAAAGCTAAAGCGGTACCTAATCTTGACATCAGAACAAGAACTGTAGTTCAAGAAGTAAAAGGTGACGGAATACTTGAATCAATAGTATTTAAAAATCTTGATACAGATGAAGTATACGAAGTTGAAGCTGATGAAGAAGATGGAACAATGGGATTATTCGTATTCATAGGATATCAACCACAAACTGAACTGTTCAAAGGAAAAGTTGATATAGATCAGTATGGTTACATTGTAGCTGGAGAAAGTACTGAAACAAGTGTACCAGGTGTATTCGTAGCAGGAGACTGCAGAGTTAAGGAAGTTCGTCAAGTTGTTACAGCTGCGGCAGATGGTGCAGTAGCGGCAATTATGGCTGAAAAATATATAAGTAAAGAATTTGAATAGTGATTTATAAAAATCATAATTAAATTGGTTAAATAATAATTTTATATATATTATTTAAAAAAGAAAATAGAAAGGTGTGAAGAAGATGTTAGAATTAACAAAAGACAACTTTGAAGCTGAAGTTTTACAAGCTGAAGGATATGTATTTGTAGATTTCTGGAGTCAAGGATGTGAACCTTGTAAGGCATTAATGCCAGAAGTTCATAAACTTGCTGAAAAATATGAAGGTAAAATGAAATTTGCCGCTCTGGATACTACATCAGCAAGACGTTTAGCTATTAAACAAAGAGTTTTAGGATTACCTACATTAGCTGTCTACAAAGATGGTGAAAAAATTGATGAAGTAACAAAAGATGATGCGACTATTGAAAACGTAGAAGCATTAATCAAAAAATATATCTAAATTAAAGCAAAGGAGGAGTCATTATGCGTCTTGAGTTAGGCAAGATTTTCATAAAGGACATTCAATTTGCTTCAGAATCTAAAATCGAAAATAACGTATTGTACGTTAATAAGGATGAATTAAGAAAGGCAATATGGGACGACGAAGCAATCGTATCAGTAGAGTTTGACATAGCAAAGCCAGGAGAGAGCGTTCGTATTACACCAGTAAAAGATGTAATCGAGCCTCGTGTAAAGGTTGAAGGAAGAGGAGGAATTTTCCCAGGAGTTTTATCAAAGGTTGACACTGTAGGAGAAGGAAAAACTATAGCTTTAAAAGGTATGGCAGTAGTAACTACAGGAAAAATCGTTGGGTTCCAGGAAGGTATCGTAGATATGACTGGGCCAGGAGCACAATACACACCTTTCTCAAAATTAAACAACTTGGTAATCATTGCTGAACCTGCTGAAGGAATCAAACAGCATGAGCATGAAAAAGCAGTACGTTACATTGGATTCAAAGCTGCTAAATATTTAGGAGAATTGGCAAGAAACTTACAGCCTGAAGAAACAAAAGTATACGAAACAAAACCATTACTTGAACAAATAGCACAATATCCTGATTTACCAAAAGTAGGATATGTATACATGCTACAAACTCAAGGATTATTACACGATACTTATGTATACGGAGTAGATGCAAAACAAATAGTTCCTACAATTCTTTATCCAACAGAAATAATGGATGGAGCAATCGTAAGTGGAAACTGCGTGTCTGCATGTGATAAAAACCCTACTTATGTACACTTAAATAACGGTGTAATAGAAGAACTTTATGAAAAACATGGAAAGGAAATCAACTTCCTTGGTGTTATCATAACTAATGAAAACGTATACCTAGCTGATAAAGAAAGATCATCTAACTGGACAGCTAAGTTCACTAAGTATTTAGGACTTGATGCAGCTATCGTTTCTCAAGAAGGATTTGGAAACCCAGATACTGACTTGATAATGAACTGTAAGAAAATTGAAACTGAAGGTGTAAAAACTGTTATCGTTACTGATGAATATGCAGGACAAAACGGAGCGAGCCAAAGCTTGGCCGATGCAGATCCAAAAGCTAACGCAGTTGTAACTGGAGGAAACGCAAACCAATTAATCGTATTACCTAAATTAGACAAAATAATTGGACACATTGATGTAGTTAACGTAATTGCAGGAGGACACCACGATTCATTAAAAGAAGATGGAACAATCGAAGTTGAAATTCAAGCAATTACAGGTGCAACAAATGAAACAGGATTTGGATATTTAACAGCTAAGACTTACTAGAATTAAACAAACAGCCAAATAAAATTTAGAAAAATAATAAAATCAAAAGAAAAAATTTAAGTTAATTATCAAATGAAAAAGAAATTGGAGGAAAGATAATGAGTAGTTTAAAAAATAAAAAAGTTATCATTATCGGAGATAGAGACGGTATACCTGGTCTAGCTATCGAAGAATGTGTAAAAACTATAGAAGGAACAGAGATTGTATTTTCATCTACTGAATGCTTTGTCTGAACGGCTGCGGGTGCGATGGACTTAGAAAACCAAAAACGTGTTAAGGAAGCTGCCGAAAAATTCGGTAACGAAAACGTTGCGGTTCTATTAGGTGCGTCAGAAGCCGAAGCTGCTGGTCTAGCAGCTGAAACAGTAACTGTAGGAGATCCAACTTTTGCAGGGCCGTTGGCAGGAGTAGAATTACATCTTGCAGTTTACCACATAGTAGAAGAAGAAGTAAAATCACAAGTTGATCCAGCTGTTTACGAAGAACAAGTTGGAATGATGGAAATGGTATTGGATGTCGACGCAATTTCAGAAGAAATGAAAGACGTACGTGGTGAATAATCCAACAACACAATGAGGAGGTAAAAAATGTCAAAGATTAGAGTAGTACACTACATTAACCAGTTCTTTGCTGGGGTTGGAGGAGAAGAACAAGCTCACATAGAGCCTGAGTTGCGTAAAGAATTACCCCCAATATCACAGCAATTACAAGATAAGCTGGGAGAAGAATTTGAAATAGTAGCTGCAGTAGTATGTGGAGACAGCTATTTCAACGAAAATTTAGAAAAAGCGCAAGCAACTTTATTAGAAATGATTAAAGGGGAAAACCCACAATTATTCATTGCAGGACCAGCATTTAACGCAGGACGTTACGGGGTTGCTGCAGGAACAATTACAAAATTAATCCAGGATGAATTACATATACCTGCTGTAACAGCAATGTATATTGAAAACCCTGGAGTAGATATGTATAGAAAAGATATATATATCGTAGAAGCAACAGACAGTGCTGCAGGAATGAGAAAGGTTTTACCTAAATTAGCAAAATTAGCAGCAAAATTAGCAAAAGGTGAAGAAATACTTTCACCAGCTGAAGACGGATATATAGCTAAAGGAGTAAGGGTTAACTACTTCCACGAAGATACAGGTTCAAAACGTGCGGTAGATATGCTGATTAAAAAAATCAAAGGTGAAGCTTTTGAAACAGAATATCCAATGCCAGATTTTGACCGTGTTGAACCAGCTGCGGCTATTAAAGATCTATCTAAAGCAAAAATCGCTCTAGTTACATCTGGAGGAATTGTTCCAAAAGGAAACCCTGATCACATTGAATCATCTTCAGCTTCAAAATATGGAACATACAGCATAGCAGGTGTTGAAGACTTAACAGCTGAAACATATGAAACAGCTCATGGAGGATACGATCCTGTATACGCAAATGAAGATGCTGACCGTGTGTTACCTGTGGATGTATTAAGAGAATTTGAAAAAGCAGGAAAAATTGGAAAATTGTACGATGAATTTTCTACTACTGTAGGAAATGGTACAGCAGTAGCAAGTGCAAAAGCATTTGCAGAAGAAATTGGAAAAAAATTAGTGGCTGATGGGGTAGATGCAGTTATCCTTACATCTACTTGAGGAACTTGTACTCGTTGCGGTGCAACGATGGTAAAAGGAATAGAAAAATATGGTATACCTGTAGTACATATGTGTACAGTAGTACCTATATCACTAACAGTTGGAGCAAACAGAATCGTTCCAACTATAGCGATACCTCACCCATTAGGTAATCCAAAATTAGATAGTATAGAAGAAGAAAGAAAAATAAGAAGAAAATTAGTTGAAAAAGCATTAAATGCTTTAACAACTGAAGTAGACGGTCAAACAGTATTTGAATAATTAACTTAAAGTAATTCAGAAAGGAGACGGAGCCTGTCTTAATTGGAAAACAGTCCTTTTAAGACGGCTCCAAAAAAAGATATGAATTATCCAGTATTTAGAGGAGCAGGTTATGTTCTTGTTCATACACCTGACATGATTGAAAATGGATCAACATGTGCAATAGAAAGAGAAACTAACCCTGACTCAGAATTTCTAAAAGAAATAAAAAACCACATAAGAAGTTACGAAGAAGTTGTAGATTACCTTCCAAACCAAGTTTATATAGGAAGAAAAACTCCAGAAGAGTTAAATACATTCCCTATGCCTTGGTATGATATTAAAGATCAGAAAGGTGATCGTCATGGAAAATTTGGACAAATAGTTCCTCAGGACGAATTTATTGCATTACTGAAAATAGTAGATGCATTTGATTTAGTACACTTATCAGAAGAATTCATATCTGCAGTACGTCCAAAAATAGAAGAAAATTTCAAAGAATTGGAACCTTTCTTTGGTCAACTTAAAAGCGATGATATCAGTGTAATAGATCCTAAAGATTATACATTGACTCACGAAGGAAAAGTTGTAGGATATGTAAAAAGAGCACATGATGTGGATCCAAACTTAAATTCACATGTAATGGCTGAAAACCTTGTAGTTAAAGCATCAGGAGTAATTTCAGCAATTGAAATGTTGAGAGATTCAAAAATAGATCCTAAAGAAATTGATTATGTAATAGAATGTTCTGAAGAAGCGTGTGGAGATATAAACCAACGTGGTGGAGGAAACTTTGCAAAATCAATAGCTGAAATAGCAGGATTAGTAAATGCAACAGGATCAGATTTACGTGGATTCTGTGCAGCACCTACACATGCATTAATAAGTGCAGCTTCATATGTAAAAGCAGGAATTTATAAAAATGTAATGGTAGTTGCAGGAGGAGCAACAGCAAAATTAGGAATGAACGCAAAAGATCACGTTAAAAAAGGAATTCCAGTATTGGAAGATGTTTTAGGTGGATTTGCGGTACTTGTTTCTGAAAATGACGGTGTAAACCCAATAATAAGAACTGACTTAATTGGAAAACACAATGTTGGAACAGGTTCTTCACCTCAAGCTGTTATCTCAGCACTTGTAACACCTGGATTAGAAAAAGCAAACTTAAAAATAACTGATGTAGATGTATTCTCAGTTGAAATGCAAAACCCTGACATAACAAAAGCGGCAGGAGCAGGAAATGTACCTGAAGCAAACTATAAAATGATAGGTGCATTGGCTGTAATGCGTGGAGACATTGAGAAAAAAGATCTTAAATCATTCATTGAAACAAAAGGATTACCAGGATGGGCTCCAACACAAGGGCATATTCCTTCAGGAGTACCTTATGTAGGATTCTTACGTGATGATCTGACTACAGGAAACAAAAATAGAGCAATGATAGTAGGAAAAGGAAGCTTATTCTTAGGAAGAATGACTAACTTATTTGATGGTGTTTCATTTATTGCTGAAAGAAATACTGGAGAAAAATCTGAAGAAGGAGCAGTTTCTAAAGAGGAAATAAGAAAAATAATAGCAGAATCAATTAAAAAACTTGCTCAAAATATCGCAGATACAGAAGAGTAGGGAGGTGTATGCTATAATGAGTAAAAAAATAATTTCTCAAGTACTGCTTGAAGTAGCTGAAGCTATTGAAACAGGAAATTTTGGGAAAAAAGTAAAAGTAGGAGTAACAACATTAGGAAGTGAACATGGACCTGAAAATATTATAAAAGGTGCACAACTGGCTAAGAATGATTTGTTTGACATAGTTCTTATAGGAAAAGGTCACGAAGATTTTGAAAGCTACGAAGTTGAAACTGAAGAAGAAGTGCATAAAAAAATGGAAGAACTACTTGACAGTGGAGAAATAGCTTCTTGCGTTACAATGCACTATAATTTCCCAATAGGAGTTTCAACAGTAGGTAGAGTAATAACTCCTGGAAGAGGAAATGAAATGTTTATAGCAACAACTACCGGAACATCTGCTACTGACAGAGTAGAAGCAATGGTAAGAAATGCGATATATGGTATAGCTACAGCTAAATCAGTAGGAATTAAAAAACCTACAGTAGGTATAATAAATATAGAAGGGGCAAGACAAACTGAAAAGTTACTGTCTGAACTTCAAAAAAATGGATATGACTTTGAATTCACAGAATCTCAAAGAGCTGATGGTGGTGCAGTAATGAGAGGAAATGACTTGTTGATGGGTACACCTGATGTCATGGTAACAGACTCATTAACAGGAAATTTATTTATGAAAATATTCTCATCATATACTACAGGTGGAGATTACGAAGCCGAAGGATATGGATACGGTCCTGGAGTAGGAGAAAACTATGATAGAAGAGTATTGATACTTTCAAGAGCATCAGGATCACCTGTTGTTGCTAAAGCATTAAAATATGCTTATGAAGTAGCTACAGGAAAAGTTAACGAAGTAGCTCGGGATGAATATAAAAAGGCACAAGCAGCAGGATTGGATAAAATCTTTGCTGAATTGAAAAATAAAAAGCAGGATAGCAAGCCTTCAGAAGAAATAAAGGCTCCTGAAAAAGAAGTTGTAACATCTCAAATAGCTGGTGTAGATATTATGGATCTTGAAGATGCAACTAAAGTTCTTTGGAAACATGGTATATATGCTGAAAATGGAATGGGATGTACAGGGCCAATTATTCTTGTAAATAAGGTTAATAAAGATAAAGCAAAAGAAATTTTAAGAGCAGAAGGATTATTATCATAATTTATTCAAATAAA
>ERZ772957.1012-NODE-1012-length-19512-cov-14.050111_pt1 | contig 19512 bp, 15 predicted proteins | sample MGYA00580682_ERZ772957 | MGnify/ENA primary metagenome ERZ772957 (study PRJEB29015, sample SAMEA2737921) | human oral metagenome | biome: human oral; feature: human-associated habitat; material: dental | place: China | collected 2025 ...
TTCATTAAGGGCGGCGCACAATGTCCACAAAGTGGACGTTTGTGCGTGTAGCTTACTATGATAATAAAAATAGTACAAACCAAAAAGAAAACGTTTGCTTTTTTTAAATCTATAGAGTATAATGGGAAACGTAAGAAAGAAAACGTTTACTTTATTTCCCGCTCCTATTATTTTCAAGGTTTGTTTACGGGAGACGCATAGTCGTTTCCCCATGATGAAGGAGGAAGTCACATGGAGGAGAAGAAATTCATTCTCACCATCAGCCGCCAGTATGGCTGCGGTGGACGGGAGCTTGCCGGGCTGCTCGCGGAGAAGTTGGGCGTTCATCTCTACGATCGTCAGATCGTGCATCTTGCCGCGGCGAAGCTTGGCATCAACGATCTGAATGAGAAGGAGCTGCTTGAGTTTGAGAATACAGTGAAGCCACTGTCCTCGCGCTTCATCCCGTTTCACTCATTCGGCATGGCGATGGGGGAGTCGAGCCAGGGGATGTTTATGGCGGAGTCGAACGTTGTGCGCAAGCTCGCCGCCGACGGTCCCTGCATCTTCCTCGGACGCTGCGCGGACTATGCGCTCCGAAAGCGCGACGATGTATTTTCCGTCTTCGTTTGTGCGGACGACGACTACCGCGAGGAGCGCGGGCGCACGGTCTACGAGGGCAAGACGCTCAAGGAGCTGAATCGCGAGAACGAGAAACGCGCGCGCTACTATGACTACTATACGGGGCGCAAGTGGGGCGACGGCGCACACTATGATCTCGTTGTGAATGCGGGGCGCGCACCGCTCGCGCAGATTGCGGACGGCATCATTGCCTACATCCGCACGGTCAAAGGCTGAGGAGGGCTTCCCATGTCGGACAAAAAGAGCAAATTCTGGCCGCGTATTGCGTATTCCTGCGGCACCTTCGGACATGATGTGTTCTATGCTATGCTCGCGACGTATTTCATGATCTTTGTCACGAGCAATCTGTTTCACTCCGAAAACCACGAACACGATGCTTATATGATCGGCATTGTGACGACGATCATCCTCGTCTTGCGCGTGGGCGAGCTCTTCCTCGATCCGTTCATCGGCAATACGATTGACAAGACGAAGACGCGCTGGGGCAAGTTCAAACCTTGGGTGATTGTGGGTGCGTTTGTTGCTGCAATTTCTCTTGCGATCCTCTTTACGGATATGGGCGGGCTGACGGTGTCGAATCCAATGCTCTACCTCATCCTCTTTGCAGTGCTCTATCTCATCATGGATGTATTCTACTCGGCAAAAGATGTTGCGATCTGGTCGATGATCCCCGCTCTCTCGTTCGACTCGCGTGAGCGTGAGGTGACAGCGACTTATGCGCGTATCGGCTCGGTGTTCGGCGGTCAGTTGGTGACGGCGATCGTCATGCCCGTCGTCCTCTATTTCTCGCTGAACGAGAATGGCGGCGCGGGAGACTCTGCGGGCTGGTTTGCATTCGCTGTCATCGGCGGCGGCATCGCGACCCTCGGGGCGATCATCCTCGGCCTTGGCACGAAGGAAGAGGATTCCGCATTGCGCGAGAACAAGACGGAGACTTCATTCAAAGATGTGTTCTCCGTGCTTATCAAGAACGATCAGCTGCTCTGGATCGCGATTGCGTATCTTGTTTTCGTTCTTGGGCAGAATATCATCAACAATTTCAACCTCTACTATTTCATCTATGTGCTTGGTGATGCAAAGCAGTTTTCGTTCCTCGGCGTGATCAACGTCATCATCGGTCTGCTCGCTGTGGCGCTTTTCCCGACGCTGACGGAGAAGTTCAGCCGTCGCAGGCTCTTCTTCGGTTCGGTCGCCGTGATGCTCGCCGGCATCGTGCTCTACGCGATGGCGGGCACGAGCGTCATTATGACGCTCTTTGCCGCAGGTCTGTTCTCCCTGCCGCAGCCGCTGATCTTCCTCGTCGTGCTCATGACGATTACGGATGCGGTCGAGTACGGGCAGCTGAAGCTCGGGCATCGCGACGAGGCGCTTGTCCTCTGCGTGCGTCCGCTGGTGGACAAGCTCGCAGGTGCGATTGCGAGCGGCATGATCGGCCTTACCGCGATCTGGGTCGGCATGACGAGCGGTGCGACAGCGGAGACGATTGCTCCGGAGAATCTTTTCCACTTCAAGCTCGTGATGTTCGCTGCGCCGTTTGCCCTCATTCTGCTCGGCACGATTCTCTATCGCGCGAAGGTGACGCTCACGGAGGCGGAGCACGCGCGCATCGTGGAAGAACTCGAAGAGAAATGGGATGAAATGAACAAGTGATTCTATTTTAGGAGATGGGAAAGCGGTCGGCGGCGGCCGCTTTCTTTCGGAAGCGCTGATAAGACGGGTGGCTGCATTTATCCGTGCTTCCTTTACAAGATCGGAGGTTTCACATGGCTGCATTCGACTTTGAGAAATTGAAAGATCCGTGCTGCTTCGCAGAGAACCGTCTGCCTGCGCACAGCGACCACGTCTTCTATCGCGACGAAGCGGAGCTTGCGCGCGGCGTGTCCTCATTTTACCGCACGCTCGACGGCATTTGGCATTTCGCCTATGCGCGGAACACCGAGCACATCCCGCAGGGATTCGAGGCGGCGGATTATGACTGCCGCGATTGGGAGACGATCCGTGTGCCGGCGCATATCCAGATGGAGGGGCACGGAGCGCCGCATTACACGAATACGACGTACCCGTGGGACGGGCATGAGAGCATCGTGCCGGGCGGGATTCCCGTGCGCGATAATCCCGTCGGCTGCTATGTGAAGTATTTTACCGTGCCCGAGGATTGGGAGCGCGTCTATATCTCCTTTGGCGGCGTGGATGCGGCGCTCGCACTCTTCCTCAACGGTCATTTCGTCGGCTACAGTGAAGACAGCTGCACGCCTGCAGACTTCGACCTGACGCCGTATCTCGTGACGGGGGAGAACAAGCTGGTGGCGATGGTATTCCGCTATGCGAGCGCGAGCTGGCTCGAGGATCAGGACTTCTGGCGGTTCTCGGGAATCTATCGCGACGTCCTGCTCTACACGAAACCGCAGCATCACATCGAGGATGTTGCCGTTCGTGCCGTGCCGTTTGAGCGGGATGGCTATACGCACGGAAAGCTTGATGTGCACCTTACATTCGGCGATGCGGCAGAAAAGCATGTCGAGATTCTGCTCTGCGATCCGGAAGGAGATTGCGTAGAGGGAGAAAAGGCAGTCATCACGGAAAAGAGTCATGCGTTTTCGGGAGAGGCTGCCTGCGTGCGTCTCTGGAGCGCGGAGCACCCATGGCTCTACCATCTTATGATTCGCGTGCGTGATGCGGCGGGTGCTTTGCAGGAGGTCGTGCGCGTGCGCGTCGGTTTCCGTGAGTTCTGCATCCGAGATGGAGTCATGCAGATCAACGGCAAGCGCATCGTGTTCAAGGGAGTCAACCGTCACGAGTTTGATTCCAATCATGGGAGGGCGATGGATCCCGCGCTCTTCGAGCAGGATCTCATCGCGCTGAAGCGTGCGAATGTCAATGCGATTCGTACGTCGCACTATCCGAACAGCAGTCGTCTCTACGAGCTGGCAGATATTTATGGCTTTTATGTGATCGATGAGACGAATCTTGAGACGCACGGCTCATGGATGAAGAACGGGGCGTGTGCGAAGGACGCGCATACCGTTCCCGGCGACCGCGAGGAGTGGCTGCCCGCCGTGCTCGACCGCGCGCAGTCGATGTACGAGCGCGACAAGAATCATCCGTGCATCCTCATCTGGTCGTGCGGCAACGAGTCCTGCGGCGGCCGCATCATCTACGAGATGAGCGAGTACTTCCGCCGCGTCGATCCCACGCGCCTCGTGCATTACGAGGGCATTTTCTGGGACCGCAGCTATCCGGCGACGAGCGATATGGAGAGTCAGATGTATACGAAGGCGGCGGACATCGAAGCGTTCCTCAAGGAGCACCGCGACAAGCCGTTCATTTGCTGCGAGTATACGCATGCGATGGGCAACAGCTGCGGCGGCATGCACAAGTACACGGAGCTGACGGAGCGCGAGCCGCTCTATCAGGGAGGCTTCATCTGGGATTTCGGCGATCAGGCGATCCGCAGGCGTGGACGCTATGGGGAGGATGTATTCCTCTACGGCGGTGACTTCGGCGACCGCCCGTCGGACTACAACTTCAGCGGCAACGGCATCTTCTTTGCCGATCGTCGTCCGACGGCAAAGCTGCAGGAGGTGAAGTACAACTATCAGAATTTCACGCTCCGTCCTTCATGGGAAGGTGTGGAGATCGAGAATAAGAGCCTCTTTTCGGATGCGGGCAGCTATGATCTGTGGCTCTCGCTCCTCCTTGACGGGCGCGAGATCTGGCAGGCGTATGCAGGGGAGCATGATGTGCCGCCGGGAGAAACACGCTTCATCAAGAATAGGCTGCCTTACGCAGGCGAAGGCGAGTATGTGCTGACGGCATCGCTCCTTGTCAAAGAGGAGGAAATATGGGCGCCTGCAGGCCATGAGATCGCCTTCGGGCAAGCGGTCGTCGTGCCGCCTGAAGATGCAGGAACGCGCCTTTTGGATGTCCTTGGCTTTGGCGTCGCCGCTCCTGCCCATACGCCGCTGGAAGCGTCGGGCAGCCTGCGCGTGGTGCAGGGAGATATCAACCTCGGCATGCAGGGGGAGGGCTTTTCCCTCATGTTCTCAAGCGCGCAGGGCAATCTCGTCTCCTATCGCCATGGCGGACGGGAGCTGATCGAGGAACTGCCGCAGCCGAGCTTCTGGCGTGCGCCGATCGACAATGACTACGGCAGCGGACGCATGGCGGATACGGCGCAGTGGAAGCTCGCGAGCCTCTACCGCCGCTGCACGCGCATCGAGTACAGCGTGGACGGCGAAGATTTCGAGACGGTGAACGGTTTCTTCGGCAGACGCGATGAACGGTGCGCCAAGCGCGTCACCGTACGCTTTACTTATGCGCTTGCCACGGAGCCTGCTGCTGTGTGCGTGGTCTCCTATACGGCGGAGGCGAGCGGGGAAGTCGGCGTCACGATGGAGTATGAGACGGCGGGGATGCCCGAGATGCCCGACTTTGCCATGATCTTTACGCTAGATGCGGACTATGATCGCATTCGCTTCTATGGCTATGGGCCGAAGGAAAACTACATCGACCGCTGCTGCGGCGCACGCCTCGGCGTTTACGAGAGCACGGCGGCGGACGAGGTCGAGCCGTATCTGCGTCCGCAGGAGACAGGCAATCACTGCGGCGTGCGCTGGATCGAGGTCACGGATCATGGCGGTCACGGAATCCGTCTCGCGGCAGATGTGCCGTTTGAGGCATCGGCGCTCCCGTACAGTCCGCACGAGCTGGAGAATGCGCGCCATGCGTACGATTTGCCGCGTCCGCAGCATACATATCTGCGTGCGTCGGCGGGCATGTGCGGCGTGGGCGGCGACGACAGCTGGGGTGCACCCGTGCTTGCGGAGTATACCTATCCGAATGGGAAGAGAAGCCTCTCGTTTAAGATGAAGGGGATTTGACGGCGGGGGCATCCGTCTTTTGCTGAACCTATGAAAATCTCACAAAAACGCTTGCGTTTCTTTGCGAAAGAGGATAAAATAGGAAGCGGAAAAAGAAAACGTTTACTTTCATACGAGCCAAAATATAGACGGACAAATGAAGGTACATGGAGGAGGAGCCAATGGCAATCTTGGATGAGATGAAAAAAGTATTTCGTGAGAAATTCGGTGCGGCTGAAACGCATGCGTATTTCTCGCCAGGACGTGTGAATCTCATCGGCGAGCATACGGACTACAACGGCGGGCACGTCTTTCCGTGTGCGATCTCGCTCGGCACGTATGCGCTCGCTGCGCCGCGTACGGATGATGTGTCGCGCCTCTACTCGATGAATGCAGAGGAGCAGGGCGTGGTGGAGTTCCCCATGCACGGTGCGGTGAAGAGCGCGGCCTATGGCTGGGCCAACTATCCCATCGGCGTCGTGCGCATGATGGAGGATGCGGGACATCCTGCAGCGCACGGTTTCGACATCCTCGTCTATGGGACGCTGCCCAATGGCGCGGGGCTTTCTTCTTCCGCTTCCATCGAGGTCTTGATGGGGGTCATTCTGAACGAGGAGCTTGGACTCGGCATCGACATGGTGGAGATTGTAAAGCTCGCGCAAAAGGCGGAGAATGAATTCGTCGGCATGAACTGCGGCATCATGGATCAGTTTGCCGTCGGCATGGGCAAGAAGGACTGCGCGATCCTGCTCGACTGCAATACACTTGAGTACCGCTACAGCAAGCTCGACCTCAAGGGGTGCAGCATCGTCATCACAAACACGAACAAGGCGCACAGCCTCGTTTCTTCTGCGTACAACGAGCGGCGCATGCAGAGCGAGGCGGCGCTGAAAGCTCTGCAGAAGGTCAAGGCGATCAAAACGCTCGGCGAGCTGACGAACGCGGAGTTCGATGAGAATGCCGCCGTCATCGAGGATGAGGTCGAGCGCAGACGCGCGCGCCACGCGGTTTACGAGAACCGCCGCACACTTGAGGCGGTGGAGGCGCTTGAGCAGAACGATGTGAAGCGGTTTGGCGCACTGATGAACGATTCCCACGTTTCCCTGCGCGACGATTACGAGGTGACGGGTCCCGAGCTGGATGCGCTCGCGGAACTCGCGTGGCAGCAGGAGGGAGTGCTCGGCTCGCGCATGACGGGAGGCGGCTTTGCGGGCTGCACGGTCAGCATTGTGCGCGACGAGGCAATTCCTGCATTTGAGAAGAATGTTGCAGAGGCATATACGGCGAAGATTGGCTATGCGCCGAGCTTCTATGTGGCGAATATTGCGGACGGCGCACACCGTCTGTAAGAGCGGAGCGAAAGGAGAACTCTCATGGCGATATTGGTATGCGGAGGCGCGGGCTATATCGGCTCTCATGCTGTGCACGCGCTCATCGAAAAGGGCGAGCAGGTTGTCATTGTCGACAATTTGCAGACGGGGCATCGCGGCGCACTGAACCCGAAGGCGAAGTTTTATGAGGGCGACATTCGCGATGCTTCGGTTCTCGACAAGATTTTTACCGAAAACAAGGTCGAGGCGGTCATCCACTTTGCGGCGAATTCTCTCGTCGGCGAGAGCATGGAAAAGCCCCTGCTCTACTTCAACAACAATGTCTACGGGATGCAGGTGCTCCTTGAGGCGATGGTGCGTCATGGCGTCGATAAGATCGTATTCTCTTCGACGGCGGCGGTCTACGGCGAGCCGAAGCGCGTGCCGATCCACGAGGACGATGAAACATGCCCGACGAACACCTATGGCGAGACGAAGCTCACGATGGAGAAGATGATGAAGTGGGTGAGCCGCGCCAACGGCGTGCGCTATGTGTCTCTGCGCTACTTCAATGCGGCGGGGGCTTTGCCGGACGGCTCGATCGGCGAGGATCACGCGACGGAAACGCATCTCATTCCGCTCATCCTGCAAGTGCCGACGGGGCGGCGCGACCATATCACGGTGTTCGGAGATGATTATCCGACGCCGGATGGAACGTGCCTGCGCGACTACATCCACGTTGTCGATCTCGCGGACGCTCATGTGCTGGCGCTCGAATATCTGCGAAAGGGCGGTGCGAGCGACATCTTCAACCTTGGCAACGGGCAGGGCTTCTCGGTCAAGGAGATGATTGCGGCAGCGGAAAAGGCGACGGGACGCTCCATCAAGGTGGAAATCGGCGCACGGCGCGCGGGCGACCCGGCGCAGCTCATCGCGTCCAGCGAGAAGGCGCGTTCCGTGCTCGGCTGGAAACCGCAGTTCACGGATGTGGAGCAGGTCATCGGCACGGCGTGGCGCTGGCATGAACATCATCCGCATGGCTATGAGGACTAGGTGCAGGAGGGGTTATCATGTGTGATATGCAGCATGAAATATGCCGCCTCCTGCACTTTGCCCGTCAGAAGGGGCTGATTGCGCCGGAGGATGAAGTCTATGCCGCGAATCGTCTGCTCGACGTGCTCGGTGTGGAAGAATATGTTCCGGAGCAGGTGGATGAAACACTGGAGACGGCGACGCCCATCTTGGAGCGCATGCTCGACTATGCGGCGGGGAAGGGGCTGATCGAGGGCACGACGGATGAGCGCGATCTCTTTGATACGCGCATCATGGACTGCGTGATGCCGCGTCCGTCCGAGGTCGTGCGTCAGTTTCGCGCCCTTTATGCGGCATCGCCGCGTGAGGCGACGGATTACTATTATGACCTGAGCATCGCCTCGAACTACATCCGCAAGGCGCGCATCGACAAGAACATTGCGTGGCAGACGGCGACGGAGTACGGTGCTCTCGATGTGACGATCAACCTCTCGAAGCCGGAGAAGGATCCGCGCGACATCGCAAAGGCAAAACTCGCGAAATCTTCCTCCTATCCGAAATGCCTGCTCTGCCGCGAGAACGAGGGCTATGCGGGGCGCGTGAATCACCCTGCGCGCGAGACGCATCGCCTCATTCCGCTCGATCTTGCGGGGCGTTCGTGGTTTTTGCAGTATTCGCCCTACACCTACTACAACGAACACTGCATTGTGCTGAACAACGAGCATGTGCCGATGGCGATCTCGCGCGAAACGTTTGAAAATCTTGCAGCGTTTCTTGAGATTTTTCCGCATTATTTCGCAGGCTCGAATGCCGATCTGCCGATCGTCGGCGGCTCGATTCTTTCGCATGACCACTACCAGGGCGGGCGCTATACGTTTGCCATGGAACGCGCGCCAGTGGAGCAGGAATACCGCTTTGCGAACTATCCGAACGTCCGCGCGGGGCGCGTGAAATGGCCGATGTCGGCCCTGCGCCTCACGTCATCCGACAAGGGAGCTCTCATCGACCTTGCAACGAAGATTCTCGCCGCGTGGCGCACATACAGCGACGCTTCGGTGGAGATTCTGGCGGAGACGGATGCGCCGCACAACACGATCACGCCGATTGCGCGGCGGCGCGGCAAGGATTTTGAGTTCGATCTCGTCTTCCGCAACAATCGCACGACGGCGGAGCATCCGCTCGGGTTGTTCCATCCGCATGCCGATGTACACCACATCAAGAAGGAGAACATCGGGCTGATCGAGGTGCTGGGGCTGGCAATTCTGCCTGCGCGCCTTAAATCGGAGATGGAGCAAGTGCGTGCGGCACTGCTGAAGGGAACAGAGGACATCTCCGGCATCGCGGACATTGAAAAGCATGCGGACTGGTATCGCTCGGTACGCGCGTCGCATCCCGCAGTGACGGAGGCGGATGTGGATGGAATCCTGCGCGATGAGATCGGTGCGGTGTTTTTGCAGGTGCTCACGCACGCAGGGGTTTTCAAGCGCGATGCGGCGGGGATGGCGGCGTTCGATCGCTGGATCGACAGTATAAAGGACGTTTGAAATCGGGAGTATGAGGGAGCAGAGGAGAACGAGATGAAGGCGACGATCATCGATGTGGCAAAGGATTCCGGCGTTTCAGTGGCGACGGTCTCGCGCGTGGTGAACGGAAATTATCCCGTGCGCGAAAAGACGCGGCTCAAGGTGGAGAATTCCATCAAAAAACTGGAGTATGTGCCGAATTTGCAGGCACGTGAGCTGAACATGCAGCGCTCATCGAGCATCGGCGTCGTCGTACCGAGCTTTGACAATATGTTCTTTGCCGAGGTGCTCGACGGAATCGAGGAGCATCTGCGGCAGAGCTCGTACTCCCTGCTCCTCGCGTGTGCACAGAACGATGCGGCGCGCGAGGAAGAGTGCGTGCGGGATTTCATCACACGCAATGTTTCGGGCGTCATCGTTGTCAGTCCGAATACGGAGATGGCTGTGTCGGACTTCTACGAGAATACGGCGGCGCGTCTGCCTCTGGTCTTTGTCAACAGTGCGCGGGAGATCGCGGGCATATCATACGTGACGAGCGATCAGAGCAGCGGGGCGCGGGCGGCGCTTGAGCATCTCTTTCACTACGGGCACGAACGCATCCTCTTCGTGCAGGGGGAAAACAGTGATTCCTACCGTATCAAGGAGAAAGTTTACCGTTCCGTCATGCGGGAGCGCGGGACATTCCATGAAGAGGATATTGTCAATATCGGCGAGGGCAATCGCATCGAGACCGTCGAGAACACGATGTTCATCCTGATGGACATGATGCTGGGGTTTGCGCCGACGGCAATCTTCTGCTGCAACGATCTCATGGCGATGGGGGCGCTGAATGCTTGTCAGCGCATGGGGCGACGCGTCCCGCAGGATATCTCGTTGATCGGTTATGACAATACGGCACTCAGTCGATACACTGCGCCCAACCTTACGACTATCGACCAGCACATGGGCGATCTCGGGCGGGAGGCGGCGCGCCTCATGCTGGCAAAGATCGAGGATGGCGTGACGGAGAACGTCGTGCTTGCCAATACTGTGGTTGAGCGCGGGACGACAGGGTTTCGCGTGGAAGAAAGTTGAAATGCGGGGGACTTGCATGGAAAAGGCTGCAAGCGAAGGGGGAAATTGCATGAACATCGTCTATCATGAGCAGGGCAGGGTTTTTCATCTCTTCAACGATTCCGTGAGTTACATCTTCATGGTGCTGCCCCATGGCGGGCTGGGTTCGCTCTATTACGGCAAGGTGCTCCGCGACCGTGAGGGTTTCGAGCACATCTTCGAGCGCGTGCACCGCGGCATGACGGCATGTGTCTTTGCGGATACGCGCAGCTACTCGCTGGACGCGATCCGTCAGGAATTGCCGACGTACGGCTCGTCGGATTTCCGCCGCCCTGCGCTGAACGTTCTGCAGGAGAACGGCAGCCGTATCCTCGATCTGCAGTATGCAGGCTATCGTGTCATGGACGGCAAGCCGAAACTCGCAGGGCTGCCCGCGACGTATGCGGAGGCGGAGACGGAGGCAAAGACGCTCATCGTCGAGGTGAAGGACGAATTGACGGGACTGCGTGCCGAGCTTCTCTATACCATATTTGCCGAGGGCGGTGCCATCGCGCGCAGTGTGCGTTACATCAATGAGGGCAAGGAAGTGCTGCATCTGCAGAAGGTCATGAGCATGTCGATTGACTTGCCCGATACGCAGTACGATTGGCTGGAACTGACGGGGGCATGGTCGCGCGAACGTCATATTGAGATTCGTCCGCTCACAACGGGCATCACGGCGATTGGCAGCCGCCGCGGGCACTCTTCCGGGCAATACAATCCTTTTGCAGCGCTCCTGCGCCGTGGGACGACGGAAACATGCGGCGAGGCGCTGGCGATGAGCCTCGTTTACAGCGGGAATTTCGAGATGCTTGCCGAGGTCGACAACCACGGCGTGACACGTCTGCAGGCGGGCATCCACAGCACGGATTTTGACTGGAAACTTGTGCCGGGCGCAGAGTTTCAGACGCCCGAGGCGGTTCTTGTCTGGACGGATGCGGGACTCAACGGCATGAGCCAGACGTATCACCGCCTCTATCAGAAGCGGTTGGCGCGCGGGCCGTGGCGCGACAAGGTGCGCCCGATCCTCATCAACAACTGGGAAGCGACGTATTTCGACTTTACGGAGGAGAAGCTGCTCAAGATAGCGGACAAGGCGGCGGAGTGCGGCATCGAGCTCTTCGTTCTCGACGACGGCTGGTTCGGTGCTCGCACATCCGACTATGCGGGACTGGGCGACTGGACGGTCAACCGCGATCGTTTGCCGAACGGCATCGACGGACTCGCGGAGAAGATCGAGGCGCGAGGCATGAAGTTCGGCATCTGGGTCGAGCTTGAGATGGTCAACGAGGACTCCGACCTCTATCGTGCGCATCCCGACTGGGTGCTTTCCGTACCGGGACGGCGCAAGTCGCTCGGACGCTCGCAGTGCGTGCTCGACTTCTCGCGCCAAGAAGTGGTCGACAACATCTATGGACAGGTGGAGGCGATTCTCGCGAGCGGCAAGGTTTCCTATGTGAAATGGGACATGAACCGCAGCATCACGGAATGCTGGTCGCATGCGCTGCCCGCAGATCAGCAGGGCGAGGTGTTCCATCGCTATATCCTCGGCCTTTACGAGCTCTACGAACGCCTGACCGCGAAGTTCCCGCATGTGCTCTTCGAATCTTGCGCCTCGGGCGGCGGCCGCTTTGACCCCGGTATGCTTTACTATGCGCCGCAGGCGTGGACGAGCGACAATTCGGATGCCGCCGAGCGGCAAAAGATCCAGTACGGCACATCCATGTGCTATCCTGTGAGCAGCATGGGAAGCCATGTCTCCGTCGTGCCGAACCATCAGATGAACCGCATGACGCCGCTGCACACGCGTGCGAATACGGCATACTTCGGGACGTTCGGCTATGAGCTCGATTTGAACAAATTGACGGAAGAGGAGATTGCAGAGGTCAAAGAACAGGTTTCCTTTATGAAGGAGTATCGGGAAATCTTCCAGTACGGGACGTTCTATCGCCTGCAAAGCCCCTTTGAAAATAATGTCATGGCGTGGATGAGCGTGAGTGCCGACCAAAAGACGGCGATTGTCGGCTGGTATCGCACGCTGAACCGCGTGAATTATCGCTTCGAGCGCGTGAAGCTTGCGGGACTCCTGCCGGATGTCCTCTATGAGAATCGCCGCAGCGGTGTGCGCTGCTACGGCGATGAGCTGATGAACTACGGGCTTATCACGACGGACGGCACGGCGGGCGAACCGATTGCGGAGAACGGATTGACGGTGGATTTTGAGTCGCGCATTTATGTGCTGAAGGCTGTTGAATGATCTTTCCAGCTACCAAAACGGGCATCTTTGCGGATGCCCGTTCTATATGTGCTGTCTGTAGTTGATACAATCCGCGGCTTTCTGTACAGTATAGGAACCGCTGATAAAATGAAGTCGCCCAGATTTGCGCAGATGTGCTGTATCTATAGCGGTCAACGTCAGCCAATCATGCGGCGCGCTTCGCGCTTGCATTCTTGGGACGTTTTCGCATACGAGCCGTTGCCCAATCGCCTGCGTCCTTCGGACTTGGCTCTTGGACGGCTCAGCAAGGAGACAAACCGGAGGCGTAGCGGTGCTACGTCGAGGATTTGTCGACGACGAGAGGACAGCGCAGATGCGTGAAGATGGGGGGCTGAATTTATCAGTGGTTCCTTAACGAAAGAGTCGGCACACAAATCGTGTGCCGACTCTTTTCTTTTTTTGCGTCAAATATGCTGTTCAACTATCGTTTGTGCTACAATAGAGGAGAAGGTCTGCGGCGGGAGGCTGCAGGCTAAGCATAGGACAGGCAAGGAGGAATTTCTATGCCAAATACAAAGAAGCGGCCGCCTTTTCGTTACGATATCGTGGGGAGCTTTCTGCGCCCCGAGGCGTTGAAGGAGAAGCGCGAGGCGTTTGCAGCGGGCAAAATCGCCGCGTCCGAGCTCAAGGAGGCGGAGGATGTGGCGATTCGCGACCTTGTCGCAAAGGAGAAAGAGGTCGGGCTCAAGGCCGTGACGGACGGCGAGTTTCGCCGCCGCTACTGGCATCTCGACTTTCTCGCTGCCCTGGACGGCCTCGAGGAAGTCGGGGCGGCGCATTGGTCCGTGGCCTTCAAAGGCGCACAGCCAAAAGCGGCGACGGTGCAGATCGTGGACAAGGTGGATTTCGGCGCACATCCGTTTTTGGCGCATTTTTGCTATCTGCAGTCGCTTGCGGGCGATACGCTCGCGAAGATGACGATTCCTTCCCCGAGCATGCTACACCTCATCTGCTGCGTGCGCGCGACGGATTATGCACCGATCGAACGCTACAAGGACGAGGCGGCTCTTTTCGAGGATATCGCGCTCGCCTACCAGAAGGCCGTACGCGCTTTCTACGATGCGGACTGCCGCTACCTCCAGCTCGACGACACATCGTGGGGCGAGTTCTGCGACCCCGAGAAGCGCAAGGCTTACGAGGCGCGCGGCTTTGACCTTGAAAAAATCGAGCGCGCCTACGTGGCGATGATCAACCGTGTGCTTGAAGCAAAGCCGGCGGATATGACGATCACAATGCACATCTGCCGCGGCAATTTCCGTTCGACCTGGTTCTCCTCGGGCGGCTACGAGCCTGTCGCTGAAATCCTTTTCGGCGGCTGCCATGTCGACGGCTTCTTCCTCGAATACGATTCCGACCGCGCCGGCGGCTTTGCGCCGCTGCAGCATATCCAAAAGCAGCGCGTCGTGCTCGGCCTTGTGACATCGAAAACGGCAGACCTCGAGGACAAGGAGACAGTCAAGAAGCGCATCGAGGAAGCAGCGAAATATGTGCCGCTCGAGCAGCTCTGCCTCAGCCCGCAGTGCGGCTTTTCCTCGACGGAAGAGGGCAATATCCTGACCGAAGAGGCTCAGTGGCAGAAGCTGCGCCTCATCCGCGAGATTGCCGAATCGGTCTGGTCGTAAGGAGCTTTCCATGGCAAAAGAGAATATGCGCTTTTCCTGGGCGACGCTCGGCTGCGGTGCGATTGCCGGCGAGATGGCACAGGCCATGAAGCGCCTCGGCGGCACCTTCTGCGGCGTCGCAGGCAGGCGGCCGGAAAAGGCACACGCTTTTGCGGCCGCCTACGGCATTGAAAAGGTCTACGAAGCGCCGGACGAGCTTTTCCGGGATCCCGACATCGACATCGTCTATATCTCTACACCGCACAATACGCATGCCCCGTATATCTGCCGGGCGCTTGCAGCCGGCAAGCATGTGCTTGCGGAAAAATCCATCACCTTGAACAGCGCCGAGCTTTCCCGCGCTGCCGCCCTTGCCGAAGAAAAGCATTGCATCCTCGCCGAAGCCATGACGCTTTACCACATGCCGCTCTTCAAGAAGCTGGACGAGCTCGTTCGCTCGGGCACGCTCGGCGCCTTGCACATCGCCCAGCTGAACTTCGGCAGCGATAAGCCCTACGACGAAAAAAACCGCTTCTTCAGCAAGGCGCTGGCGGGCGGGGCGCTCCTCGATATCGGCATCTATGCGCTTTCCTGCGCCCGCTGGTTCATGAGCGAAAAGCCGGAAGAGCTTCTTTCCCAGGTGCGGCTCGCAGCGACAGGCGTCGATGAAGAGGCGGGCATCCTGCTGAAAAACCGGGCGGGAGAGATGGCCGCTGTGACGCTTTCCCTCCGAGCCAAACAGCCGAAACGCGCCACGCTCGCCTTCGACAAAGGCTATATCGAAATCTTCGACTACCCGCGCGCCGACAAAGCGACCATCGTCTGGACGGAAGGCGCCTGCCGCGAGGAGATCGCGGCAGGCGCCGCAGACGATGCACTCGGCTGCGAAGTCCTCGACATGGAAGCCGCCGCTGCCGGCGAAGCGAACGCCATGCACCTCGACTATACGGCCGATGTCATGGAGATCATGACGCGGCTGCGCAGGGCATGGGGCCTGCAGTACCCGGAAGAGGCATAACATGCGCGATATGAATACACTTTTACTGGTTAGTTTTGCCGGGCTGCTGTCCGCAGGGGATAACTGGGTTGCCACCCTTTTATTGCCGAAGATCGCGAACGATTTTGCAAGCACCATCCCACAGGCAAGCATTGTATTGACCGCTTATCTGATCCCATACGGCGCAATGCAGCCAATTTACGGGCATTACAGCGATCAATATCATAAAAAATACGTTTTAAGGAAACGCTGATAAAATGAAGTCGCCCAGATTTGCGCAGATGCGCTGTATCTATCGAGGAGACAAACCGGAGGCGTAGCGGTGCTACGTCGAGGATTTGTCGACGACGAGAGGACAGCGCAGATGCGTGAAGATGGGTGGCTGAATTTATCAGTGGTTCCTTAATGCTTCTGATGTGCGGTCTTTCCTTCACGACATTCCTTTGCTCCGTCTCGCCTTCCCTGTACGCACTGACCGTCTTTCGTTTTGCCACGGGGCTTTTCGCAGCAGGAATCATCGCGGTGTCCTTAGGGATCTCAGGCGAGCACTATGACAGGGAAATCCTGCCCAAATTTGTCAGCCTGTTTTTAGGAATCATATTTTTAGGGCAAGGGATCAGTGCCGGGATTGGCGGCATCATCATCCAATCCTTCTCTTGGAGAACGATTCTGGCTGCCTTTTCCATCCTGTCGTTGCTGTCGTTCTTCTCGCTATGCCGTCTGACCAAAAAGAGCAGCCACTCTGCAGCCACCCCGTTCTGGCCCTCGCTAAAAGCCTTGCTGCAGGACAAACGGCTGTCAATCGCCTATCTGCTTGCCTTCTGCAACGGCTTCATCACACTTGGCATGTATTCCTACCTCGGTGCATATCTGATTGAGATTCTGCACGTTCCGTATACCGATACAGGATTTTTGCTGATGCTCTTCGGTGTGATGTGCTTTTTGGCAGGATACATCAACAAGTACCTTCTGAAGCATTTCTCCTGCGAGCACCTCGTACGGGCCGGCTTTCTTTCGACATGGACAGCCCTGCTGTTATTCCTCTTTGAAAACACGCCGGCGACACTGCTCGCCATCATATTGCTTGGAACCGGCTATATTTTCATCCAATCCATCCTCGCCAGCACGGCCCTGCACACTGGCACGCACAAAGGCTTGTCATCCGGCATCATCGGCATTGCGATCCCTAAGTAAATCGTGATGATGCTCAACAGATCGTAATCGGTACGATTCTCTTTATGGCAATTCAAGACGTGATGCTCGTTTAAGTCATAGCGGTTGATCGCACTTTTTCCGTCAGGTGCGTCCATGCAGAGCCAGATACTGTAGACTTTCTTGATTTCGTTGTAGGAAGAGCCGCTGAACTCCGTTTCCTTTTGCGAGGAAATCAGGCGGCTCGCGTAGTAGACGGCTCGCCGCAAGAGGGCATATCCGAGCTTTGAGCGCTTCTGCGTGCGCTGTGCTTCTACGTTGATAATCAGCGTAATGAGCTCGCCCGATTTCGGGACGCGCGCATGAAAGAGGATGTCGAAACGAATCCATCCTTCCGTGATACCGAGGTTTTCCGTAGAATCGCCCAGAATTTCTTTTGGGGCAGCGAGGACGCTTCTTGCTGCATTCGTCATATCCCGATCGATAGGAATTTCGCTGATCTGTGGTGTGCCTTCGATGTATTTTTCGGCGATATCGGAGATGGCGGCTTCTTTGAACTCCGGCACGGTTCGTTTGAGCAGGCGCGCCATGATAGTCTTTTGGGAGAGCAGTCGCTTAGCATGTTGGTCGTAGGTCGGGTTCTGGTATATTGGATTGTCTTTTCGCGGCATGAAGTCACATCCTTTGCCCTTATTATATCATTTAGCGATAGGACTTTGCCAGAGAGTTTCGGAAATAAAAAGAAGGACTGTCGCATAAGTCATATTCGACTCATGCGACAGCCCCTCTTTTTATGCGTCGCGCATGATGCGCTTCGCACCGTCCGACAGCAGCCGCCGAAGCCGCTGTCGCTGCAGGTCGTGCCCGATGAACACGACCGCCGTCTCCCGTTCTTGCTCTGCGCCCGTTATTGCATAGCGTCCGTCGGCAACATCAAAGCGCATCTTTTCCTTGCCGACGAGAAGTACGCCCTTGGCTCGGACAATCCGCCCGTACTGTCCGCGAATGATTGCCTCGAGCATCGGGACCAGACGGTCTATGCCGGAGATCCTTGCATCCTGAAAGCTGAGCGTCGACGGCATTTCCTCCTCGCGCCCATCGACTGGTCGGCTCGGCTCCTCCATAGAAGAGCCGTCAAAGTTCTGCCGAAGGAGCTGCAGGAGCGCTTCTTTCGGAAGCGTCAAATAGTGCTCCGCGCAGATGGTCGCGTCCGGGTTGAGCGCACGAAGGCGCTCGCCCAGCCATTCCCTTTCCTCCTGACTTGCCTGCTCATATTTGGAGACGAAGATCGTGTGCGCCGCCCTGATCTGATCGGTGTACAGCTCCCTGTACTCCCGCATGTAGCGCGTATAGCTGTGCCCGTCGACGATGGCGACAGGCGCCAGGAGTGCAATGCGCTCATAGACGATCTGCCCGACATTGTCCAGAATGGACGAGAGAACGCCCACGCCCGTAGGCTCGACGACGAGATACTCCGGGTCTACGGTATTGGCGATCGTCAGCACCGAAGCGGCAAAATCGCCCTTCATGGAGCAGCAGATGCAGCCCTCCGTCATCTCCCAAATATTGATCTCGCCGTCCGTTCCCTCCTTGAGGATCTCTCCGTCGATGCCGACCTCTCCATACTCATTTTCGAGGACGGCAAACTCCTTCCCCGTGATCTTGGCAAGCGCCTGGATGAAGGTGGTCTTTCCTGCACCCAGAAAACCGGACACAATCAGTATTTTCATGCACAGCCTCCATCCCTTTGAGCACGCTGCCGAATCGTCGGTCAGTCGGAAATCTTAACGACCGGCTTGATGAGATCCGCCGGTTTGTCACGCATGAGGAAGAGCGCTTCTTCGATGTGCTCGAACCCGTCAAAGACATGCGTCGAGAGCGGTGACAGATCGAGCTTGCCTGCCGCAACCAAAGCGCCCAGCTTCTCCATGCGCAGACGTCCGCCCGGCATCAGTCCGCCCGTGATGAGCTTATGTCCCATGCCGACGCCCCATTCCGCACGCGGAATATCAATCATATTGCCCGATCCGAGATAGTTGACGTTGCCGATCTTGCCGCCCGGCTTGAGCGCCTTGATCGCCTCGCTGAACGTCTCAACGCCGCCGCCGGCGATGATGACCTTATCGACGCCCTTGCCGCCCGTCATATCCATGACCTGATCTGAAATCGGGCCCTCCTTGTAGCTGATGAAATCCGTCGCACCGTATCCCTTTGCCGCTTCGACGCAAACCTTGCGTGTACCGACACAAATGATGCGGGATGCGCCGCGGAAATTCGCGCCGGCGACCGCCATGAGGCCGACAGGCCCGATGCCGATGACGAGTACGGTATCACCGAACTGCACGTCGGCAAGCTCTACACCGTGGAACCCGGTCGGAACCATATCCGAGAGCATGCATGCATCGACCGTATTGATTTCCCTGGGGAGATGCGCGAGGTTGCCGTCTGCATCGTTGACGTGGAAGAACTCAGCGAAGACGCCGTCTTTGAAGTTCGAGAACTTCCAGCCTGCAAGCATACCGCCCGAATGCATGGAGTAGCCAGCCTGTGCTTCAAGCGAATTCCAGTCCGGCGTGATGGCGGGGACGAGCACGCGGTCCCCCGGCTTGAAATCCTTGACGAGCGAACCGACCTCGACGACCTCGGCGCAGCCCTCATGCCCCAAGATCATGTTGTGGCGTTCACCGATTGCACCTTCCCACAGCGTATGGATGTCAGACGTGCAAACAGCCAGTGCGAGGGGTTTGCAAATGGCATCGAGGGGGCCGCAGTCCGGGCGATCCTTCTCAATCCATCCAGACGAACCGATTTTGAGCATTGCGTAACCTTTCACAAAAACCATCTCCTTTACATTAACTGATAACTGTTCTTATTATAGCAATATTAACTATCTTTTTCCATAGGAAAATAATGAAAAGAACTCCTCTCCATCGTGCATAATGCACAGTGGAGAAGATTTCTTTTCATTTCTCATAATATTTGCTTCATGCAATAAAGGAACCACTGATAAATTCAGCCACCCATCTTCACGCATCTGCGCTGTCCTC
>ERZ772957.1013-NODE-1013-length-19507-cov-11.920882_pt1 | contig 19507 bp, 18 predicted proteins | sample MGYA00580682_ERZ772957 | MGnify/ENA primary metagenome ERZ772957 (study PRJEB29015, sample SAMEA2737921) | human oral metagenome | biome: human oral; feature: human-associated habitat; material: dental | place: China | collected 2025 ...
AAAAAAACTCCCCGCAACACGTGGCGAACCACAGCTGCGGGGAGTAAGTTTTCGCAAGCGAAGGCAACCTTGTTGCCTGGCGTCTTAGCGACGCAGACCAAGAGCCTTGATGATGGCGCGATAGCGTTCGATGTCGCGGTCGTACAGATAGTCGAGCAAACGACGACGCTTACCTACCAACATGGTCAATGATCTTTCCGTGTTATAATCTTTACGGTTCTTTTTCAAGTGTTCCGTCAAATGGGAAATACGGTAGGAGAACAATGCTATCTGGCTCTCAGCAGAACCAGTATCAGAGTTAGACTTCCCGTATTGTCCAAAGATCTCTTGTTTTTTTGCTTGATCTAAATACATAGAACTTTTGTTTATAAAATGGTTTTGTGCATAAATGCGGGTGCAAAGGTAATACTTTTTATTGGTTCAACCATCCTCTTTACCAACCTTTTATCACGCAAAGTGATGATTTTTAACAAATTTGGTGTCCTCCTTCTCGCCTTTCCCACTTCTTTCATTGCTTTTATTCCTCGTTCATGTCGTTTCTCCGCGCCGTTTTCATCGCCTTTGTCCACTGGTTCTGCGCTTCTCTTTGGTTGGCCCTTGGCAGTGGCACTTTTGCTTGCTGCGCGCAAAAAGTTTTTCTGTTTCTCGCCTTTTTATTACCTTTGCACCGTTTTTAATAACAAATTATTTTATGTACAAATCATTATTCAACAAGCGTGCGAGCCTGCGCTTTACGCATTTCTCTCGTAAGGGATATGCGCTTTTCTCGTGTTTGGGAAAAGAAGTGATCGTGGGCACGCTGAGCGTTGCAACCTTGGCGCATGCCAAGGCAGAAGGCGTGAGCACCCGCACCCCGTTGGCAGCAGACACCCTTACGCATAAGGAGCTGAAACTAGACGAGGTTGTGGTCACTGGTTCGCGTGCGCCGCTCACCGCCTTACAGGCGGCTAAGGTTGTTGCCGTTATCACCAGCGACGATATTCAGCGGGCTGCGGCAACCAGTGTTAACGACGTTTTAAAATTAGTCTCGGGCGTGGATGTCCGTCAGCGCGGAGGCTTTGGTGTACAGACGGACATCTCTATCAACGGCGGAACGTTCGATCAGATTACCATTCTGTTGAATGGCGTGAACATTAGCAACCCGCAAACAGGGCACAACGCCGCCGATTTTCCCGTTTCTCTTTCTGACATCGACCGCATTGAGGTGCTCGAAGGCGCATCGGCACGTGTCTTTGGCGCATCTGCTTTTAGCGGTGCCATCAACATCGTGACCAAAACCGAGGCTCAAAGCGGCGTTAGGCTGTCGGCCGATGGTGGTTCGTTTGGCACATTTGGTGGCAGTGCGGCCCTTAGTTTGGTGTCGAAGGCCGTGAACCAGCAGCTTAGCGGTGGCTATTCGCAGTCGGATGGCGGAACAATCAACACTTATTTTCGTAAACGGCAGGGCTATTACCAAGGCAATTTCGCGGCAAACGCGGTTGACTTGTTTTGGCAAGCCGGCCTTATCTCTAAGGATTACGGCGCAGGAACATTCTATGGCATTGCCAGCGACAACCAATATGAGGCCACGCGGAGGTTCATCGCCTCGGTGGGTAGCAACATCCGACCCGTGGCCAACAACGTGCTGATCATCTCGCCAACCATCTACTGGCAGCGCAACTGGGACCATTACCAATGGAAACGCGGCATGACGGGTGCCGCAAAAGGCGAAAACTACCACCGAACAGACGTGTTTGGCGGGTCGTTAAACACCGTGGTAAACTGGCTGTTGGGCAAAACGGCCCTTGGGGCAGACCTTCGTAAGGAGGTTATTTACAGCACGGCATACGGCGAAACCTTGCCTGCCGACCAATGGAAAAGTATACATGGCAGCGACAGAATGTACGAAAGACGGGGCGAAAGAACCAATACGAGCTTGTTTTTAGAACACAACGTGGTGTTGGAACACTTTACGCTCTCGGCCGGTTTGTTGGCTAACCACAACACGTGGCTATCGGGCGGCCTGCGGTTTTACCCGGGTGTAGACATCTCTTGGCGGCCAAACGTGCAATGGAAGGTGTATGCCTCGTGGAACAAGGCCTTGCGCCTGCCAACTTATACCGACCTCTACATCAGCAACCGCGCACAGGTGGGCGACATGAACCTTAACCCCGAACGCGTGAACACCTACAAGCTGGGGGCGCGTTATCGCACAACGGCCCTCGAAACGCAACTGAACGCCTTTTATAGCAATGGGCGCGACATGATTGACTGGGTGTTCGAAACGGCTGCATCAACCCGTTATCATGCCCTGAACATTGGCAAACTGGACAACATGGGGGCATCGGTAGACCTCGCTTTCATGCCAAAAGAGCTTTGGGAAGGCAGTCCCTTTACGGCCGTTAAGTTGGGTTATGCCTACATTCACCAACAGCACGAAACCACGCAACCCATACATAAGTCGCTCTATGCCTTGGAATACTTGCGCCATAAGTTTACGGCAACGGTAGACCATCACATTGTTTCGCGCCTCTCGGCGCACTGGGCGATGCGTTGGCAGCAACGAATGAACGGCTACCACCCCTATACCAAGGTAGACTTAAAGCTGCAATGGACGGTGCCCAACTATTCGCTTTATGTGCAGGGCGATAACCTTACGGCTCATCCTTATTACGATTTGGGCGGCGTTAAGCAGCCTGGGCTATGGGTGATGGCTGGCGGAAGCATTAAGCTAAATTGGTAATGCCCGATAGATAAAGCCTCTCTATGCTTTTGGGAGGTACAGTATAATGTTTTAGCGGCAAACTTCTCGCAAAGAGAAGTTTGCCGCTTTTTTTTGTGTTTGCAATATCGGGCTTGCGTCGTTGTTGTGCAAGTGTTATTTAACGCTATTTGTTTAGCGAGATGTTTGATAAGTGTTACCTTTGCATGTAATTAACAACAAACAATTATGGAGTATAAAAAACTAGGAGCAACAGACCTCCGCTTGTCGGTTATCACCTACGGTTCGTTTGCTATTGGGGGCACAATGTGGGGCGGAAATGAAGAGGCTGATTCGATAGCGGCTGTTCGCGCATCTATCGATAATGGCATAACGAGCATCGACACCGCACCTTTCTATGGGTTCGGGCTGAGCGAGGAGGTGATTGGGAAGGCCATTAAGGGCTACGATCGTTCGCGTTTGCAGCTGCTAACAAAGTTCGGATTGGTGTGGGATGATAGTAACGCAGGTCGTGGCGAACGTACTAGCGATGCGCTGAAAGATAGTAAAACCGTTAGCGTTTACAAATATGCGAGTAGGGAAAACATACTTAAAGAGGTGGAAGAGAGTCTTAAACGATTGGATACCGACTATATCGACTTGCTGCAACTGCATTGGCCAGACAGCACAACGCCCATCAGTGAGACAATGGAAACACTGGACTTGCTGGTGAAACAGGGAAAAATAAGGGCTGCTGCGGTGTGTAATTACAGCGTTGAACAGTTGGAAGAGGCTGCCAAAAGTATTCAGTTGGCAAGTAACCAGGTGCCTTACAGCATGCTGAACCGCCGAATTGAGGCGCAACTTGTGCCTTATGCACTGAAAAATAATTTGGGAATAATAGCTTATAGTCCGATGGCGCGTGGCTTACTTACTGGAAAATACTTCGAAGGAAGCCGCTTGAAGGCAGACGACCATCGTAATGAATATTTCTCGCGATTTAACTTAGAACGCGTTGAAGCGATGCTTAACCGTCTTAAACCGCTTGCAGAGGAGAAACAGGTGACGTTGGCTCAACTTGTTCTGAGGTGGACTACGCTGCAAAAGGGTATTAGCGTGGTGCTTGCTGGAGCGCGAAACGCCACACAAGCCATTAGCAATGCTGCTGCAATGAGTTTCTCGCTTTCTAACGAAGAACTGCTGTTTATCAACCGCGAGGTCGACGCTTGTACAGCCCCATAATGTATTTGGCAAGAGTTTTGGTTTGCTTGGGTGTTGCCTAAAAGCTGTTTTTACCTGGTAACTGATTGGGCGGGCTGGCTGAAAACTTGCAGCTTACACCAGGAAACCTTATTAATACAGGTGCTCGCGCATGTGTGTTTAAAGCAAAATCGGGATTGCCCGATGCCCCAAGTGGAGTGCTCGGACAATCCTGATGACGTGTGTTACAAATCTTATTACTGGTTTACCACCACCTGCGCATCTCTGTATGCCTTGTCTACAACCAGTAACATGAGGGGACGGATAAAGAAATCGCGCTTTTCGCCCACCTTTACCTTGTAGTTGAGGTTGATAACCGAGGCGTTGCCGCTTATCGAAACGGCGGTGATGTCGGTTTCGCGGTCGGTTTCGGGCAGAACGATGGGCAGTACAAACTCGTTGGCGAAGTCAACGCGAGTGGGTTCGCCGCCTTTTCCCATGAATGCAGCCAAGCCAAAATACTTGTCGAAGTCTTTGTCGTTGGTTATTTTCTGCCCCACAGCCAGTTCTTGTCCTTGGTTCAGAAAGAAGTTTCGCGCCTCGTGATAGCTAATTTGTTCTATGTCGTTGTTGGCTTGTTTGCTGGCAGTGCAGGCTGTTAAGGCAAGTAGGCATAGGCCTGCAAGTGTGGCGCGGAGTATGCTTTTGGTTTTTCTCATCTGTGGTAAAGTGATTTGTTTCGTTTAGCAATGGGTGTTGTCTCGTTTGGCAATTGTTGTTGTTTCGTTTGGCAATTGTTGCTGTTTCGTTTGGCAATTGTTGTTGTTTCGTTTAGCAATTGTTGTTGTTTTGTTTAGCAATTGTTGTTGTTTCGTTTGGCAATTGGTGTTGTTTCGTTTGCCAATTGTTGTTGTTTTGTTTAGCAATTGTTGTTGTTTCGTTTGGCAATTGTTGTTGTTTCGTTTAGCAATTGTTGTTGGTGGACTAGGTTTACCAATCGGCTTTCGCCCTTTCCTTGCATGGGCTAGTCGAGAAGAGAGGGAATAAAAAAAGTCTAAAGTGGCATGTTTCAATGCGCGCCTTAGACCCCTTTTCCTATTCCTTCATGAAGCCTCGCCCCCATTTGTTATGCCTTATGCTAAGGGCGAGTTCCTGTTGTTGTTAAAATTCCACACGTATTTGTTACGTGTACCATATAGAAGAATCTACTGTTTGACCGTAAAGTTCTTCTTCGTTGTAAACATTGTCGAGCTCATAGTCTTCCTGACCATAACTCTTTCTTTTAAGTTTCATGGTTTAACCTCCCTTGGGGCCCGTGGTCTCTGATAGACCCCTGTTAGTTGGTGATAGATGAAGAGACCGTCATCTGGTTGTTATAGATAGTAGAGTAACAATTAATGAAAACTATACTGAAATGCCGTATTAGTGGTATTGCTCTGCAAAGATACACATTTATCTGTTAACTTGTTACTTTTATGGTTCATTTTTTCTGCAATTTAGCACTTTTTTAATTATTAAGGTGCTGTATTTTCACTTCGTTGATTTATTTTTTAGTATGTTTTAGTAGTTTTATTTTAACGTTAAGTCGCAATAATTTACTCTTTGTTAAGTTTTTGTGTGGTAGATATGTGCTTGATGTTTACAACTTGAAAGTGCTAAATCGGTGTAGGGCGACAATGTGTGTTGGCGGAGATTTGGGCTTAAACGATTTGCAAACGCGATGTTTTTCGCACCATTTTATGGCGTGCAGAGAATGCTTTTCCGTACTTTATCCTTAACTTTGTGGGGCAAACAACAAATAAAATCATGATGAAATCATTGCAGAACAGAACAACCATACGCCGATATAAGGCCGACGACGTGAGCGAACAGTTGCTCAACGGCTTGCTGGAACAGGCCGCACGCACGCAAACGATGGGCAACTTGCAGCTATACAGCGTGGTGGTTACACGCGACGCAAGTCAAAAACGCCGCCTTGCACCAGCCCATTTCAATCAGCCAATGACCACGCAAGCCCCTGTGGTGCTCACCATTTGTGCCGATTTCAGGCGTACTACGCTTTGGGCCGAACAGCGAAAGGCGCATCCTGGCTACGACAACTTCCTTTCGTTTATGAATGCAGCCACAGATGCCTTGCTCTTTACGCAGACTTTTTGTTGCTTGGCCGAAGAAGAGGGGTTGGGTTATTGCTTTCTTGGCACAACCATTTATAACGCCCAGCAGATTATAGACGTGCTGCAACTGCCGCCCTTGGTGGTGCCTGTGGCCACGCTTACCCTGGGTTGGCCCGACGAACAGCCTGCATTGAGCGACCGACTTCCGCTTGCGGCCTTTATACACGATGAGGTTTATCGCGACTATACGCCCACGAAGATAGACAACTTTTATGCGGCGAAAGAGGATTTAGCCATTAACAAGGCCTTTGTTGTCGAGAACAAGAAGGAGACTTTGGCGCAGGTTTACACCGATGTTCGCTATACCAAAGCGGCCAACGAAACCATGTCGGAGGAACTTTTAAAGGTGCTGAGACAACAAGGCTTTGTGTGATAGGCTTTGGCTTGCTGCACGAAAGAACATTGTATGCTACGCGCACGCGCGCACACGCGTGTGTATATATAAGGTGTGGGCCTATGGGCGAAGGGATGTTTGCACACCAGTTGCGTTTGGCCAGACATAAAATGAAAATGGCTAAAACAATCGTTAGGAAACAAATTTACATTCTTTCTGTCTGCTTGTCCGTGGTGGAGAAGGAATGGCTATCCGCATGTTCGAAGTTGTCTGCTATGGATGGTGTGGCCTGTCTGTTGCTTTTGTCAATTATGAAGGTCAAACAAAATTGGATTAAGACAGTCGCTGTTGCATCGTTAGCAAATGGAAGTACCTCCTTTTCCCCCTGTGTGGGGGTGTTGATGACAGGCTATACATGTCTTGCTTTCTTCTAACGGCAATTTCCCAAAGGCAATTCTGTTTGACCATAACTTTGTAGATTTTCTTTCGTTTTATCTTGCATTTTATGAAAAATAAACGTACCTTTGCCAAAGGATACCATAAAAAAACACAAATGCGAGGTTGACATGTGGGGTGCGTGCCGTGTTAATGGGCGGATAGTGCACTGTTGCCATGTTACGCAAAGCCGTGGAAAAGATGAATATCTGTTTTAGAAACCAAGAAGAACGTTTTCGTTAAGCCAAATGAACAACGTCGAGCTTGCTCGGACATTGTCATGGCGAGAAAACGCACTTTTCGAGGAACGAGAAAAGAACGTTTGCGTTAAGCCAAATGAATAATGTCGAGTTTACTCGAACATTGTCATGGCGAGAAAACGCATTTTTCGAGTAACAAGAAGAACATAGCATTAACACTATCAATAATCTAAATTGTACGCTTATGAAAAAGAAATTACTCTATCTTGTATTCGTGGCCTTAGCGGCTATGACAGCAAGCTTGTTGTCGTTAACATCATGTAGTAAGGACGATGATAAGAAGGATGAGATAGAATCGCCCGCAGAGCTTAAAGCAAAGATCGTTGGGCGATGGAAACTTACCTTTGTATATCTTCCTTCCGGTAAGAAAATAGACTCTCCTTATCCTTATTCATGGGTTTTTGATTTTACTTCAGATGGCACAATGAAGATACTTAGCAATGGAGAGGTTCAAGAAGAACGTAAATGGTATGTGTCGATAAGCGGAAAAGAACGGCTTTTGTTTATAGATCCAACTACAAAGATGATCATAACAAGCATCAGCTCAGAGGAATTCTATGGACTAGAAAGTGATGGGTCTACTTCTGTATATGTGAGAGTACACTAGTCTTTCTAATATCTGACTAAGCATGTAGTTATGCTACTATCAATGTACTCTGATTGTTTGTTATGAAACAATCGACTGAAACCTTCGCAAGTGAATAAGCAGTGGAGGATAAACCAACCCACAACGAAATGGTCGGTAAAAAGAATATTGCCAGCATGGTAATGGTTTCAATTAGTTGCAGATACAGAGTTTAGTAAGTAGACAATATTTGTTTGCACGCATATAGATGCATACTTACAGAATGCCTCCACTTGCATTAAATATTTGTCATCGTACGTTGTGAACCTTACCCCTCGCATATTCTAATACTTTCATAGGCCGAGAGGTCTAGTTTGTGGCCGTATTTTGTTTCCAAAGCCCGTATGTCTTGCAGGGTCTTGGCGAGGAAAGCCTTGTATTCTGCGCCGTCGGGATTGAAGGGCTTGTGATTTAATGCGGCTTGCAGGGGTTGCCATTCTTTTAAAAAGGTGTGGGCAGAGAATGAGAGGTAGGCATCGGCAAAGCGTTGCCAGATGTATTCCACTGCCTGTTCGGAGGGGTGGAGCATGTCGGGAGCATAGAAACGATAGTCGCGCAGCTCGTCGTTCATTAGCTCGTAGGCAGGAAAATACGATGTGCAATCGGGATGAAGGCCAAGCAAGCGGTGCGTGGCCAAAAGCAGTGTGGCCTTTGATAGGCCGCTGGCCACAAAGCCATATTTGGCATAACGGATGGGGCTGACCGTGAGAACAATCTGCACTTGCGGGTTGCGCTCCTTCAAAATGGCGACGGCTTGTTGCAAAAAGTCCACGCATTCGTCTACCGACAGCTCCTTTTCCTCGAAAAGCTTTTGGGGTAGCTTGCGGCAATTGTCGGCAATCTCGCCGGTTTCTTTCCAGCAATAAACATGGTTCGTGCCCAAGGTAAAGATGGCCACAGCAGGACTTTCGCCACAACGTTCCACGGTATGCAGAATGCTGGCGGGGTTGTACATCACGCCGTAAGGGTTAACCGTGGTCCGAAATTGGGCATCAACAAAGCGTTTGCCCATGTTCTGGGCAAAGCAAGAGCCCACGAGGAGGACGTGTGCGAAGGGTGGAATGTGGAATGTGGGCTGGGGGATGGCTACGGGAGTTTGCAGTTGCATCATGTTGAATGGTTTGCTTCTGTTGTGTTGTCTGCCTCAATATAAAGGACGCGTACGCATTAATTGCACGGCTGTTGGTGGCATGTTCGTGCATCCTGATGGGTGAGGTTATATGGTGGTAGGCCTGTATGGGGCATGCCACGAGTGGATATTGGGAACTTTTGCTCTTGTTGTATATAAGGTGCAACGGGGTGAAAGGCGGGCGAAAAAGGGCTATGGGCGAAGTTGCCGACTAGTATTTGCGAAGCACTAGACAAACGGTTTTACCTAGATTGATGCGCTTTCCCGTGTCGGCGAGTAGCCCTGTGTTGGCGTTTCGCTCGAAAATCTGTATCGTGTTGTCGTCTCGGCAGGCCACAAGTAGATACTTGCCGTTGGGTGTTATGGTGAAATTTCGGGGGTGAAGTCCCGTTAATTGGTAGCCCACCTTGGTGAGCAGACCCGTTTGTAGGTTGATGGAGAAGATGGCAATGCCGTCTTTTTTCAAGCGATGCGACGTGTAGAGAAACTTGCCATCTGGACTAATGTGTATGTCGGCACTACCTCGTCCGCCGCCTTCGTCGGCCATTAGCGTTTGTATTTCGGTTAATTTGCCGTCGTTATAACGCATAACCACCCACGTTCCGCCCAATTCGTTGATGAGATAGAGATGCTTTCCGCCCTTGTCGAACGTGATGTGGCGCGGTCCTTCGCCGCGTTTTACCTCGTAGGCCACGTGGGGGTTGGTTAAGATTTCCTTTCCGTTGGGGGCGAAATTAAATCTGTGTATGCGGTCGTTACCCAAGTCGGTGGCCAAGAAATACTTGCCATCGGGCGTGGGAAGTCCGCAATGGATGTGCGAAACGGCAGCCGAATCACGTCCGCTAAATCGCGTTTGTTGGGCTGTTCCGTGCAGTCTGCCTTGCTTATCGAGCTTAAAGACACTGATGTCGCCACCCGAATAGTTGGCCGTTATTAGGCAATCCCCATCGGTGTAGAGGTTGCAAGGGTCGCTGCCTGGTCGATTTTCGGGCTCGTTGAGCCTGTCGCCTGCCTTGGTAGAGACGAAAGTGGGGTTTGAAAGACGTCCCGTTTTCGGGTTATAGTCAAAGCTATACGCTCCTTGTCGACCATCGTTGAACTCGCTCACGGCATATAGTCGGTTGCCGTTGGGCGACAAAACCACGAACGAAGGATTGCCTGCCTTGGCCGAAGAACGAAGTGAGAAGTGTCCCGTTTCTTCGTTGAAGTGGAACACATAGATGCCTTCCGAAGGGCTATCTTCGGTGTAAGTGCCAACAAAGAGGGTGAGTTGTGCAGACTGTTTGCCTTTGGCGAAACCGCAAAGCGACAATGCCGAGAGGACAAGGGAAAGCAAAGGGCGGGGATGGAGCATGAGAATGGTGAATAGTGTGGGGTTTGAAATGCTGTTACTGCGGAGAGCTTAATGCTGCTTTTGCACTGCCATAATGGAGGGTGGAGTGGGGAAAAGCCCCCTTGTCTGCTTATAATTGGCGGAACATCACTTTTAAATATGAAACTAACGACAGGGGGAAAGCCCTCTTGTCTCCTTATATTTGGCGGCGAAAGAAGGGGCAACGCTTTTCGCTCATGGGCAGTTGACTCTGTGATTGCGTTCTGGCAAGGTGTCAATTGGCATCGCCGAACGCCTGTTCAGGCGGATTACTCGATGATTTCGCTCAGTGGTTGAAGAACAAATTGACGTTCGTTCATGTGTGGGTGCGGTATCACGAGGTCGGGTTCGTTCACGTGCAGGTCGTCGTAGAGCAAGATGTCGATGTCTATTGGGCGGTCGTGGTACTGTCCATCAGTGCTTTTTTGGGTGCGTCCCAATGCGCGTTCGATGTCTTGTGTGGCCTTCAACACCTCTCTTGGCGACAGTGAAGTTTGGCTACATACAGCCGCATTGATGAAGGTGTTGGTAGAGTTGAACCCCCAAGGGGCGGTTTCGAGCAGAGCCGATTGGCGCACAACGGGGCCAATCAGCTCTGATATCTGTTGGATGGCTAGCTTGATATTGCTTTCGCGGTCGCCCAAGTTAGCCCCAAGACTCATGTAAACCTTATGTTCGCGCACGGCTGTTAGTCGTTGAGAATGAGCAATGCATCGCCAAAGCAGCCAAACTTATACTCGTTTTCTACCGCCAGGCGATAGGCTTCCATCACAAGGTCGTAGCCGCCAAATGCAGCTGTCGACATCAACAAAGTGGAGAGTGGGTGGTAGAAGTTGGCCATCATCGTATCGGCCAGCCCGAAGTCGTAGGGCGGGAAGATAAAGCGATTGGTCCATCCCGTGTACTCTTTCAGCATCCCATCGGTGCCAACAGCCGTCTCGGTGGCCTTCACCACGCTCGTTCCGATGGCGCAAACGCGTCTGCCTTCTGCTTTGGTCTTATTCACGATGGCGCATGCCTCTGCCCCGATGTGCATTGATTCGGAATCAACTTTGTGCTTGGTTAGGTCTTCCACTTCAATGTCGTGGAAGTTGCCCAATCCGCAATGCAGCGTGATGAAAGCCGAGTTGATGCCGCGAATTTCCATTCGTTTAAGCAGTTCGCGACTGAAATGCAGTCCTGTTGCAGGTGCGGTTACGGCTCCTTCGTTGGCTGCGTAGATGGTTTGGAAGTCCTCCATGTCCTCTTCCGTGCCGTGATGGTTCTCGCGTTTGTCGATAATATAGCGTGGCAGGGGCGACTCTCCGAGGGCAAAGAGCGAGCGTTTGAACTCGTCGTGGTCGCAGTCGTAGAGAAAGCGCAGTGTGCGTCCGCGGCTTGTGGTGTTGTCAATCACCTCGGCCACCATTGTTCCGCTGTCGTCGAAAAATAGCTTGTTGCCGATGCGTATTTTGCGTGCAGGCTCCACCAGAACATCCCAAAGTCGCATCTCTTGGTTGAGTTCGCGTAGCAAGAACACCTCAATCTTGGCATCGGTCTTCTCCTTCATGCCGTATAGGCGTGCAGGGAACACCTTGGTATCGTTGAAAATAAACGTGTCGCCTTCGTCGAAATAGTCTATCACGTCGCGGAATTGCAGGAAGTCGCCCTTTACTGGCTTTCCTTTTTTGTCTTTACGAAAGAGGTCGATGGTGCCCGACTTCTTGTGAAGTACCATCAGTCGGCATTCGTCGCGGCGTGTCAGTCGCGACATTTCCTTTTCTCCCTTTTCGTTTTTTATCTCGTGATACACGCTGTTGGGATACAGGGCGATTAGCTCTTGCGGCAGCTTGAAGTTGAATTGTGATAGCTTCATGTTGATGTTTTATATTGTGGAGGGGTTGTTACTTAATGAGTTGGTGAGTTTATGAGTTGGTGAGTTGGAAGTTGATGAGTTGGAAGTTTGTGAGTTTGTGAGTTTGTGAGTTGATGGGTTGGTGGGTTGGTGAGTTGATGGGTTGGTGAGTTGGTGAGTTGATGAGTTGGTAAGTTGATGAGTTGGTGAGTTGGTGAGTTGATGAGTTGATGAGTTGATGAGTTGGTGAGTTGGTGAGTTGGTGAGTTGGTGAGTTGGTGAGTTGGTAAGTTGATGAGTTAACGAGTTGACAAGCTAACAAGTTCACGAGTCCGTTTCGCTCTCTGCAACTAAGTTATTGGTTTTGCTCCTGACTACTTCTTCTTAGAAACTACTCCTCACTACCTACTTCTTACAACCTCACTACCTACTTCTTACAACCTTACTACTTCCTCCCTTACAACCTCACTACTTATCCCCTTACAACCTCACTACTTACTACTTCCTCCCTTACTACTTACTACTTCCTCCCTTACAACCTTACTACTTATCCCCTTACTACCTTCTCGCTTACTCCTTACTCCTAAGAAATGGTGCTCTCGATGTCTTGTTGGTCGAGCCATTCCTTAAAGGAATCCAGTTGCAGGCAGTTCTCTACGCGCACATCGCCCACCCTTGTACGGCGCAAGGCAGTGAGGTATGCGCCACTTTGAAGTGCTCGTCCCACATCGCGCGCCAATGCTCTGATGTATGTTCCCTTGCCGCACACCACACGGATGGTGAGTTGCATTTGGCTTGGGTCGAAGTTCAGCACCTCTATTTCGTCTATTCGTAGTGTCTTAGGTGCCAGTTCTACGTCTTTTCCTTTTCGTCTAAGGTCGTAGGCGCGGTCGCCGTTCACCTTTACGGCACTGTATGTTGGCGGAACTTGTTGTATCTCGCCCACAAACTGTTGTAGGGCGTTGTCGATAGCCTCGCGGGTGATATGGCCTGTTTCGAAAGTCTCGTTAACGGGATGCTCCATATCGTAGCTAGGCGTGGTAGCACCCAATTGCAGTGTGGCCACATACTCTTTGGTATGGGCTTGCAGCTCGGCAATACGCTTTGTTGCCTTGCCTGTGCACAGCACCAGTACGCCCGTTGCCAAAGGGTCGAGCGTTCCTGCGTGTCCAATCTTTACACGCTTAACGCCAAGACGTCGCGACAACAAGTACCTTACGCGAGCCAACGCCCCGAAAGAAGTTATCTCGTAAGGCTTGTCAATGCAGATAATCTCACCTTCTTGAATGTTCATTAGTCTACCATTGCTAGTGAATTACCTGCGAGCAGCCACGCTAAGATGGCGCCCCCCACGATGATGCGGTACACGCCAAAAGCGCGGAAACCGTATTTGGTGAGGTAGGCGATGAAGGCTTTGATGGCAACGAGTGCCACAACAAAGGCCACCACACTGCCTAGAAGCAATGTTCCCACATGACTGGCAAGCATAGAATAGTCGCCAATCTTGTGCATGTGGAGGAAAAGTTTCAGCAAATCGAGGCACGTTGCGGCGAACATGGTAGGCACGGCTAGGAAGAACGAGAACTCGGCAGCATCTTTTCGCGTGAGCTTTTGTGTCATACCGCCCACGATTGTGGCCATCGAACGCGACACACCGGGTACCATAGCCAGGCATTGGAATACGCCGATGGCGAACGCACGGCGTGTGGTGAGCTTTGTTTCGGGCGAACCGTTACCGAAAAGCTTATCGCAGAACAGCATGAACACGCCGCCCACAACGAGCATAACGGCCACCACCATCACATTTCCCAACAAAGCATCGATGTACTTGTTGCAAAGTCCGCCGATAATCATGGCAGGGATGAAGGCGATGAGCAGCTTATAGTAGAAGTCCCACTTGCGCAATGTGCGTTGAACGGGCGTCAGTCCTTCGGGTGGAGTGGAGTGGTCGAGCCTAAAAAAGCGTTTCCAATACAGCACCACCACCGCCAGGATGGCGCCAAACTGAATGATAACGTCGAAGGCTTTCACAAACTCGTCGCTCTCGATGCCCAACAGGGCTTGTGTAATAATCATGTGGCCCGTAGACGATACGGGGAGAAACTCGGTGAGTCCCTCCACGATGGCCACGATAATGGTTTGCAGTATGTCCATGTCGTGTTACGCTTCTTGTTGCTCTTCTTGCCGCTCTTTCGGGTCTTTGGGTTTGCGTATCACTGCATAGATGATGGAGATGAAACCAAGAAAGCACACCACGGGGGCAACCTTAATGCGCGTGGCACTGAAAATGTCGGGGTTAAAGGCCGTCTCGGTAGAGCCTGGCCCACTCATCAGTATTAGGCCCAACAGCACTACTGCCATGCCCACGGCCAACAAGATGAAGTTCATCTTGTCGAAAGCGAAGTTCTTTTTATCCATGTTTGTTGTATTTGTATTTGTGTGTTGGCCTCGCCGCTCGTGTGTTGGCGTTGTGCGGTTGCGGCCTCAACATTGATGTTGCGATGTTTGTTTACACCATATTATATGTCGTGTGTTGTCCGTTAGGCGGATGTGTGTCTGCCTTGTTCGGTTGATGCACTCCTTTATTATATATGTTGGCGATTGCTCAAAGCAAAGTGTCGGCCGATCCTTTCGGTCGAATTACACCGTATTATATATAGGCGGCGTGTGTTTTGCCGTGCAATCTACTATATCTTATACAGTTCTCCCGCCTTCATGCGCAAGAATCGGTTCACCGAAATGTATGCGCAAATGGCGGTGATGAAGATGCCGAAGAGCAGTACGGCGCAGGCCGTAATGGCCAAAACCTGCCAAGTGATGATGTTCAGCATATTTTCTTGGTAGCGATAAAGCCCATATACGCAGCCTGCCAGCACCACTATGGCCAGCAAAGCAGCCACGATGCCCACGCCAACGGCTTGCTTGATGAAGGGCCGACGGATGAATCCCCACGATGCACCAACAAGTTTCATGGTGTGTATGGAGAAACGGCGAGCGTAGATGCCCAAGCGGACGGTGTTGTTGATGAGCGAGAACGACACGAAGGTGAGCAGTGCGGCCAGCGCCAACAGCACCAAGGATATTTTGCTTAGGGTGCTGTTCACGTCCTCAACCAATTCGTGTTGGTAGGTGATGTCGGCCACCTTGGGATAGGCTTTGAGCTCTTTCGAAATCCAATTAAGCGAGTCGTTGTTGGCGTAATCGCCTTTAAGGGTTAGCTCGATGGATGCCAGGAACGGGTTGTCGCCCCCAACAAATTCGCTGGGGTCGCTGCCCATAGCGGCCGTTTGCTCTTTAAGGGCCTGCTCTTTACTGATGAAGGAGAGGCTCTTTATGTACGGGCGCGCCTGCAAGCGTGTGCAAAGGCGTTGCGCTTCGGGGTTTGTTAGGTCTTGGTCGAGCATCATGGTAACTACGAGGTTCTCCTTTACGTAGTTGGTAAGGTTGCGTGTGCTGAATACCGAGAGCACTATTATGCCCAGCAAAATAAGCACCAGTGCGGTGCTTATGCATAGCGTTATTACCTGCAACCCGTAGCGGCTGCGGGCTTTGTTGTGTTTCTTTCTCATTTTAAAATGGCACTATTACACCGAATTTCTTGCAAAGTAACGAAAAAATCTCTAATTACACAACGTTTTTAACGCTTATTAGCGAAAAATGGGGCGTAGGGAATGCAGCGAGATGGAGTAGGTGCATTAGGCTTGTTGCATCTAATTGCCCTGAGAATGCCGTTGGGAAGAGCAAAAAAACTTTGCAGTAGCTAGAAAAAGTTTTAAATCTGTTTGCGTTAACCTTTGGCGGTAGGCTAAAAATGTGTAACTTTACTTTTGCTGTCATTGTCGGTCGTCCTGCTGATGTAATCGCAGGCGCCCCACGAATAGTTTCTACCGGTGAAGTGGTATTGACTTTTCTCTTTCTTATACCTGCACTTTCCAAATCGACGTACACGTCGCTATTGGATTTTTTGGTGTTTTCTTTGGGGTTTTACCGATTGCTTGAACGAAAAGTGTTATCTTTGCCATTGGGAGTAGGCGAGGTGATATTCATCACTAAGATAAAGCTTATTCTTGGCGTTACTTCTTTTTAGTAAAAGCGTTTAGGGCAACAATGAATTAAACAAACAGTATTCATAAAAAGGTGGATACCATTAGAAAATGGAAGAGGTGTATTATTTAAAAGAGATAGAAAGAATTAAATCTATTTTAGAAGATTATTATAACGAAGATTTTAATTCAAATGAGGAGGACTTTTATGTAAACAAATCCAATAAAGAACTGATAGAGAAACTGATTATAAATGTAAAACGTGATGATGAAATACCTGTTTCCAACAAAAGTTACCTAATCAAGGAAGCACTTGTACTCTTAGCAAAGAATACTGGGTGCGCAGAGGATGAGGCTATTTCTGAAGAAATATTAAGCAGATTATTTGTTACGCAGACAATCGTTCAGCAGGATATTGAGTATTACTCTAAGCTAAAGTCTACCAGAAGATGGATTTAATTTTAAAATCGCTAGCAGACTCCACGCCGGCAAGGCGAGCGGATGGGCTGCACATGTTCTCTGAGTTGTCCACACAATGGTGTGTGCGGATTTGTTGTGTCTTTGTCGCACCGCTCGACAGCGACAAGCAAAAGGTGAAAGTTGGAAATACGCTCCACGCTTTCTACACAAGGGGCAGTGTAACTGGCTGAACAACGAGTAGAAATAACTAAAAATAGGACATATGAAAGAGGAAGTATATGAAACCGTCTTAACTTTTAATCTTTCTATAAATTGAGCGGAGTTTGTTGTCTTTGTGATGCCAACACGAGATAAACACTCCGCTCATATACGAAGTCCAGGACAAATCAACTCACTAGTTTATAAACTCATGAAAGACCAACAACTCCTGAATACATCAACTTACAAACTCACAAGTCATCAACTCGCAAGCTCACTAACTCCCCAACTCACGAATACGTCAACTCACGAATACATCAACGCACCAACTTACCAACTCATCAACTTACTAACTTTGCAACTCACAAACTCTTCACCTCAAAAACTTAAAATAATTATTTTTATTTTACGACACGACTCTAATTTTTGCTCCGTTCTAGCGAAAATAGGGGTTAAAAAGTAGGTAAACAGCTACCATTTCTAACCTTGTGCGCCTTTTGCTTTGTCTATTTTCAAGAACAGAACCTGCATTTTGCACCATTTTGCCTTTCTATTTTGGTTGCCAACTCATAATTTTTCAAGCCCAATTACCTGCCTTTTTATCCCTAAAATCCCACTTTTTGACGACTATTTCGCCCTTTCCGACCATGTTTTTCATGGTTCGAAAGGGTTTTGTTTATGCAATCGTAGTGTATTTTTATGCTTTTCGCCTCGCATTTAGCAGCATTTTACACTGCGTTTAGCACCAAAACACACTGCATTTTGCACCAAAACACACTGCATTTTGCACCAAAACGCACTGCATTTTGCATCAAAACGCACTGCGTTTAGCGGCATATTGCACCGCGTTTAGCACCAAAACGCACTACATTTTGCTGGAAATGGCCCCAAAACGGGTGTTCGTGGCGGTCAGTTTAAATAAATATTCATTTCGTCTGCATGTACAACTGCCCCTTTTTGCATCAAAACAAACCTCCGCGAGAATCGTTTTTTTGCGGCAAGGTGGGCAGTTGGTGGACAAAAAAGGCACTCACAATGTTAAAATTCGTGCCGAAAAGTTGACAAACTTGGGCTGGTGAGTTGACAGATTTGGGTTGACAAGTTGACAGATTTGGATTGGCAAGTTGACAGATTTGGGTTGACAAGTTGACAATTTCGGGTTGGCAAGTTGACAAGTTTGGGCTGGAGAGTTGACCGGTTTGGGTTGGCGAGTTGACCGGTTCGGGTTGGCGAGCTGACAGATTTGGGTTGACGAGCTGACAGATTTGGGTTGGCTAGCAGACAGGTTCGGGTTGACGAGTTGACTAGTTTAGGTTGACGAGTTGACTAGTTTGGGGTAACGAGGCGACAAGTTCGGGTTGGCGAGTTGACAATTCCCAGGCTTAAATATCGTTAAAGGGAAGATGTTAGTCCCCTTAATTTGTTGCCGTTTTGGATTTGTTTTACTAACTTTGGCTTTCGGAGACAACTAAATTGCAAGTCTCCGGCTTTAATTTCCACCACGAATAGAAACCTAAAAAACAACGCCTATGGACCTGTGGACACCCAACAACGACATCGCCGTGAGCATCGGCGGCAAGCCCCTTTTCTCGTTCAAGTCGCTCCGGCTGCACCAACCCATCAACGACCATCACCGCTTTGAGCTCGCCTTGGACTTCGAGGTGGCGGCCAAGGCCCTGGAAGACGGTACGGAATGGCTGGGCAAGCGCATACAAATCAAGAGAAGGGAGGCGAAATCGTTCCTGTTCGTCGGGGTCGTCACGAAGGTGAACGCCTGCCGGGAGAACCTGGACGGCGGAGAGGTACGCGTGTCGGGCTATTCCACCACCTACCTGCTTGAGAACGGCGAGAGCTGCCACTCGTGGCTCGGCCGCACGCTGGGCGAGATAGTCAGGGAACTGTGCGCCAAGGCGGGCGTGCAGGCACAGGTGGAACCCGAACACGACAAGTCCGTGGGGTACGTCTGCCAATACCGGGAATCGGACTTCACGTTCATCCGGCGGCTGGCCAAGAAGTACCAGGAGTGGCTGTACTACGACGGCGCCAAGTTGGTTTTCGGGATGCCGAGGAAACCCAAGGCCGTGAAACTGGAGTTCGACACGACGCTCACCTCGTTCGAGACGGGCGTGCAGACGCTGGCCCGCCCCGCCCGGGTGTTCTCCTACCTGTCGAAACACGACCACAGCATGGCTGAAAACACGCCGAACAAGCCCTCGGGGCTCGACCGCCCGGGCAGCAAGGCCTTCCAGGCCTCGATGGAGATGTTCAAGGAGCCTGCCTTGCAGTATGCGCAATCGCGCGTGCACTACATGCTGGAGATGGAGATGTACGTGAGGAAGAAACAGGAGGCGGAGGCCGCCGAGTCGCACTACGTGGTGGGGACGAGCGGGGAGGCGGAGCTCACGGTGGGCTCAGTGGTAAGGATAACCAGCCCCTTCGGCGAGCGCATGGGCAGCCTGGCGAAGGCCTCGCTGGGCGAGTACCTCATCGTCGACATCGAGCATTCGGTGGGCGAGGGCAACTATTACGCCAACAGGTTCAGGGCCGTCTCATCGGGTGTGCGCAGCCTTCCCCTTCCCGACGTGGACCTGGCCGTGGCCGAAACGCAGATGGCCAGGGTGATAAGCAATGCCGACCCGGAAGGCAAGGGCCGCGTGCAGGTGCGGATGAACTGGCAGACGGGCAACATGCACACCGACTGGATACGCGTGATGACGCCCGACGGCGGCGGCGGGGGCGAGAACGTTGCGACGAACCGCGGCTTCGTTTTCATCCCCGAGGTGGGCGACCACGTGCTGGTGGG
>ERZ772957.1014-NODE-1014-length-19503-cov-6.319622_pt1 | contig 19503 bp, 12 predicted proteins | sample MGYA00580682_ERZ772957 | MGnify/ENA primary metagenome ERZ772957 (study PRJEB29015, sample SAMEA2737921) | human oral metagenome | biome: human oral; feature: human-associated habitat; material: dental | place: China | collected 2025 ...
TCATCATGTCCCTGAGCACCATTCCGCTGCCCGTCAGCCCGTATTTCAAACTGACTGACAAGGGCATCATCGACGTGAAAAAAGGCGCCGCAGTGCCTTTGATAGTATAACGAAAAGTGCTGCTGTACGAAGCCGGAAAACTTCGTGCAGCAGCACTTTTTTGGAGGAGTCCATCATTTCAGCCGCGCACTGCAGTAAACGCGGCTGACCTTGTTCGGAAAAGGCGGTGGGCCTGTGCAGGCGTTGGGAGTCAGATATTGATAAAGTTGCCCTCAATCTTCTTGCGCAGCCCCGGCAGCAGTGAGAAGAAGGTATGGATGGCGGTGTTGTGCTCCTCCGACACGATGCGGGCGTCGTAGTGCTCCGCATCGTCGTGCGCGTCTTGGAAGAAACAGCTCTCAAAGATGGCGGGCGGAGTGGTTCCGTACGCGTCCGTGAGCATGCCTGTGCGGTAGAGATCCGCGGTCATCGGCGCACCAAAGACCGTGTCGCCGACCGTGCAGATGAGCCAATTCTCCTCGGTGTCCGTGTGCTGGGCGAGGGAGAGCGCCGCTCCCGACAGATCGGCGTGCGTCTCGCGCACAACGAAGGGCAGGCCGCGTGATATCATCATCTGTTCGACCTGCTCCTCCGGCGCCATCGCATTCGCTGCGGATGCGAGCGGCAGGATGAGGAGGAATGCGCCGGCAAGGGCGCAGAACAACGTGCGGCAGAGCATGAGGCGCTCCTTTCTGTGGTGCTGAATTAACGTATCTGCTTATAAGTTCGATGTAAAGAGGAAATACTCCTGCATATTCGGAAATGAATCCGTGCGTGTGGGTGGATACAGGCATCCTTTCCTGTGCGTTTCCTCCATGCCGTGTGCACTCACTCGTCGTATGCAGTCACGTTGATGCGTGCGTTTGATCCGCTGACCAACTCCATTGTCATTTGAATGCGGCGCTGGGTCGTTTTGCAGAACACGCTGCCGAGGCTGAAATGTTGCCCATCGTCTTCGTTCTCTGATAGTGCAGAGACATCCTTTTCCGTCATGCCGGCAATGATGCAGACCGAGGAGACCAGCTGCTGCGCGGCCTTGACCGCCCGATCGTCCAATATCTTGAATACGGCGGAGGCAGCATAGATGTCATTCCCCTTCGTCTGAAAAAGCATTTGAACGTCATCGTGCGAATGGGCTGCGTATAACGCATACCCTTCGCTGTCGGGCAACTTAATACAACGGATATCAGCCAGCTGAGCCTCGCGTTTTTCCGGGCTCAGCACGAACGTGATCATATTCGAGAGACCGATGGGCGCCATGCCGTCAATCAGCGGGACCTGTTTTGCGGCGGACGCCGTTCCCGTGCCGAGGAGCAGGGCAATGGAGCAGAGGAGCGCGGTGCATACAGGCAGTAGAAATCGTTTCATCATATTTCCTCCTTTAAGTATAGAGCAATATCACCCTGATTATTCGCTCTGCGTGAGCAAAAATCCTTGTACGCAGCGGCAGGGTCTATGAAAAGCAGAGGAGGATTCATGTAAATTTCGATGTGGGAGAAGTGTTATTGTGTGCAGGGCACGCGCAGTGATGCGGATATTCCAAGTGAAGATGGTTGAGCGGCACATTTTTGAGGCTGTTTTTCAAGCAGCTTCTTTTTTATTTCAAAAAATATGTTATAATAGGTTGAAAATTTTGATATAGGGATCGCTGATACATTCAGTGATTCCTTAGGAAAAGGAGCATCTCACTATGAACACATGGAACACCCAGTGGAAGAATCAGTGGAAGAAAACACTCGCGCTCGGCTGTGCAGCATTCCTGCTCGGCGGCAGCGCATGGGGCTATGCTGCACCGACCGTGACGGCGGCAAGCAGCGCGGCGCACGCGGCAAACCCGCAGGACGCACCGATGCCTCTGCCGCTGACTGAGGAGGAAGTAAGCGCACAGCAGCTCGCCGATGCACAGTATATGGCGCTCCTCTGGATGCGTACCTCGGCGGAGTACCGCGCGCTCTGCTATCAGGGCTACAATGCGGCGCTCATGGCAATCGACCGCGCGCAGACGGATCCTGCAGGCCGCAGCGGCAAACCGCTCGCCATCGTCCTCGACTGCGATGAGACCGTCACGGACAACACGCGTGCCATGGCAGAGGCTGCCGCCGCGGGCAACGGCCGCTACGATGCGCTCTGGTGGCGCGGAACCGTGCACGAGGCTCGCTCCGAGGCCATGCCGGGCGCGGCAGAGTTCCTGCGCGAGGTCGCGCGGCGCGGCGTTGCGATATTCTACGTCAGCAACCGCTGGAGCGAGGTCAACTACGAGCCGACCATCGAGAACCTCAAGGCACTCGGTTTCCCCTCCGTGGATGCGGAGCACGTCCTCCTCATGGAGGATCGGAAGATGAGCGACAAGCAGCCGCGCTTTGATCGGATCACAGAGGACTACGATGTCGTCGTCTACATGGGCGACAACGCGGGCGATCTCCCCCTCGGAACGAAGGGCAAGACGCGCGATGAGCGCAACGCCCTCATCGACAATGCACGCGCCGACTTCGGCACGCGCTACATCGTATTCCCGAACCCCGCCTACGGTTCCTGGGTCAGTGCCCTCGCAAAGGACTACATGACCATGACCCCCGAGGCGCGCGAGGAGTTCTATGCAAAGACTCTGACGGAGTAACAGAACACAATGAAAAGAGCCCGTCTCTGCTCTCTTGCTGCACAAGGGAGCAGGGGGCTCTTTTGATTTCTTTGAAATGTGTTATAATAGGGACAAAAGTTTGGTCGAGCCAATCTCTATGGGAAAGATTTGGTGGAGCAGAGTGAAGATATTCGATAACATCACAAACACGGTGCGCGACGATCTTCGGGCAGAGATTGTGCGCGGCAGTAGGGTGTCCATTGCGGCAGCGTGTTTCTCCATGTACGCGTATCAGGAGCTGCGCGAGCAGCTGGCGTCCGTGGAGGAGCTCCGCTTCCTCTTCACCTCGCCCACATTCATTCGGGAAAAGGCGGCAAAGGAGAAGCGCGAGTTCTACATCCCGCGCATCTCGCGTGAGACGAGCCTCTACGGCACGGAGTTCGAGGTGCGTCTGCGCAACGAGATGACGCAGCGCGCGATTGCGAAGGAGTGCGCGGACTGGATCCGTGCAAAGGCGCGGTTCAAATCCAACACCGGCGGCGAGCAGATGATGGGCTTCATGACGGTCTCTGCTGCCGAGAAGCAGACCGTCTATGTCCCGATGAGTGGCTTTACCACCGTGGATCTCGGCTGCGAGCGCGGAAACAACGCCTATAACATCGTGCAGTGTATGGACGAGCCGTAGGCAGCGCAGATGTATATACGTACCTTCGACGAGCTCTGGAACGACCCTGTGCGTATGCAGGACGTGACGGATGCCGTCATCGAGAACATCAGCACCGCCTATGCAGAGCATGCGCCCGAGATGATCTACTTCACAACGCTCTATCACGTATTCAGTGAGTTCCTAGGGGATCTGTCCGAGAACGAGCTGCCGGATGAAAAAGTCGGATTCAAAAAGAGCAAAATATGGAGCATGCTCTACGACTTCCAGCGTGATGCCGTTCTCGCCATCATCAACAAGCTCGAAAAGTACAACGGCTGCATCCTCGCGGACAGCGTCGGCCTCGGCAAGACATTTACCGCACTTGCGGTCATGAAATACTATGAGGAGTGCAACATGAGCATCCTCGTCCTGTGCCCGAAAAAGCTCGCGGAGAACTGGAACACCTACAAGGACAACTACGTCAACAATCCTCTTGCTGCGGATCGTCTGAACTACGATGTGCTCTTTCATACCGACCTCTCGCGCAGCCACGGACAGTCGAACGGACTCGATCTGGATCGCCTGAACTGGGGCAACTACGACCTCCTTGTGATCGACGAGTCGCACAACTTCCGCAACGGGATCGGAACGCACAGCCGCACACAGGAGAACCGCTATCAGCGTCTGATGGAGCGCGTCATCCGCGCGGGTGTTCGGACGAAGGTGCTCATGCTCTCTGCGACGCCGGTCAACAACCGCTTTACCGACCTAAAGAACCAGCTCGCCCTCGCCTACGAGGGCCACGCAGCAAATCTCGACGACCGCCTCGGCACATCCAAGGGGCTCGAGGATATCTTCCGGCAGGCGCAGAGCGCATTCAACACATGGAGCAAGGAGGCGCCGGAGGAACGCACAACGGATGCGCTGCTGCGCAAACTCGATTTTGGTTTTGTTTAGCTGTTCAACTTCATTTTACAACGAACCCATTGAAAAAAGGCAAGGAAGATAAATAGCCTGCCGATTTCGATCCTGAAAGGCTTATTGGAATGCCATGATAATAGGTTACTATTTATGAAGAGTAAAATATATGAAGAAAATAGATGCGCAATACAGCTATAATTTCATTGATCTCTTTGCGGGAGCTGGGGGGCTTTCGGAAGGGTTTCTTCAAGCTGGTTATATTCCTGTAGCCCATGTGGAGATGGATAAATTTGCAGCTAATACTCTTGAAACGAGAAGTGCCTACTACTACCTTGAAGGCACAGATAATCTTGGTCTATATAAAAAATATCTATCTAGGAAAATATCCCGTGATGAGTTTTTGAAGCAGATTCCTGCTTCGATAACAAAAACCATAATCAATGAAACAATGTCTGACGAAACATTGCCATCAATTTTCAAGACGATTGATGGAATAATGAAAATACGAGGCATCTCAAAGATTGATGTCATTGTGGGGGGACCGCCCTGTCAAGCATATTCCTTGGTGGGCAGAGCGCAAAGCAGTCACATGGAAGTACCGATGGCGGAAGACCCTCGTAACTACTTGTATAAACTGTATGCGCGTTTCTTAAAACGCTATCAGCCTCGTATGTTTGTGTTCGAGAATGTTACGGGTATTGAATCGGCTAATGGCGGAGCTACCTGGAAGAACATTCAAAAATACTTAAAAAGAGTGGGATATGAAATTGAATGCCGTGAGCAGAACGCTCATACCTTTGGTGTACTCCAAAACAGACGTCGAATGATTATCGTCGGATGGTTAAAGAAAAGCGGTCTGAAATATCCCGATTTTCTTGAATTAAAAACTAACGCTATAGTAAATGACCTCTTCGCTGATTTGCCAAAGCTGCATCCCGGAGAGAGTTCAGATAAGTACGCAAAAACCAAAGCCACAAGCTATGTTATGGAGTCAGGAATACGGACGAAGGATGACGTGCTGACTCACCATAACTGCCGACCGAATATAGATCGGGATATCAAGATTTACAGGAGGGCTGTTGAATTGTGGAATGACGGTCATAAACGCCTGAATTACAATGATCTTCCGGATGAATTGAAAACGCACAAGAACAGGCATTCATTTAAGGACAGGTTTAAAGTTGTCGAGGGCGATGAATCGTGCTGCCATACTATTCTGGCACACCTTTCAAAGGACGGTCATTATTTCATTCATCCTGACATTGAGCAGAACAGATCAATTACCGTCCGCGAGGCGGCAAGAATACAGTCTTTTCCGGACAGCTATTTCTTTGAGGGACCACGAACATCACAATTCGTCCAGATTGGGAACGCTGTGCCTCCGATGATGGCAAAAGGGATAGCGATGGGTATTTTTGAGCAACTGTATAAAGGAGATTCAGATGGAAGGTAACCTGCTGATTGAACAATTCAGCAGATATAAAAAGCTGGAACTTCAGGCTTCTCCGTTCCACTTCCTTTTGGATACGAATATTGAATTGAATCCCCATCAGATCAATGCCTTCTGCGCTGCTATTCAAGCGTTAAAAACAGGGGGCATTATTCTGGCGGATGAGGTTGGACTCGGAAAGACCATTGAAGCCGGACTCGTACTGAAATATGTCCTTGAGACTGGAGCAAAGCGTGTCTTGATTGCGCTTCCGGCATCCTTGAGAAAACAGTGGGAACTGGAACTTGAGGATAAGTTCGGCTTGGAGTCGGTGATACTTGACAGGCTGACGGTGGAAAAAGACAGTTCTGACTGGCGCAAGAGACTCACCGACAATAAATCTGTCCGAATTGTTCTTACCTCCTATGACTATTCATCCAAGCTGATGAAACGGTTCCCGGAGGTGAAGTGGGATTTTATTATCATCGATGAGGCGCATAATCTAAGAAACGTATTTCACGGTACTAAAAGGGCAAAGAATCTGTATGAACTGTCAAAGGGCATACCGAAGATTCTGCTGACCGCTACGCCACTTCAAAATTCGCTGACAGACCTTCACGGGCTGGTATCTTTTATCGACCAGCGTATATTCGGCAGCGAGAAAGTCTTTAACAAACGCTACATCGAGGGACAGGATTACTCTGACCTTAAGCGTGAACTTTCGCCGGTTCTGTACCGTACCCTCCGTAAAGATGTAGCAAAGTACATGAATTTCAAAAAGAGAACCTGCAAAACAGTGGATTTTACCCTGTCGCAGGATGAGATCGAACTATATCAGCGGGTAAACGACTTCTTGAAACGTGAGTTGCTATACTCCATACCGACCTCAAACCGCGGGCTGATCATCCTTGTTATCAGAAAGCTGCTTGCTTCTTCGAGTTTCGCTTTGATAGAAACCTTTGAAATTCTGAAGAACAGACTCGAAAAGCTATACGAGGGTAGCAAGTCTGCAAATGCGCAGGAAGGCTTCGACCTATTCTGGAGCTATGTTGAGGATGAAATCGATGAGTCGGGCTTTGAGGATACAGAGGATGAAGATAGCATTGTTCAGAAACAGTTCATCCAAGCTGAACTCGATGAGGTGAATATCATCATTGATGTTGCAAAGCGCATCAAAGCAAACGTAAAGGTCAATGCGCTGAAGACTGCCATACAGATTGCATTCGACTACCAGCAGGAACAAGGAATCCCACAGAAGGTAGTAATCTTCACGGAATCAAAGCGTACACAGAAGTACATAGTCGCAGAGCTTCGTAAGACAGGATTCGAGGACGAGGATATTCTCCTCTTCAATGGTGATTTTGATGACACCATGACGAAGGAAATATACAAAGCATGGCAGGTTAAGAATTTCGGCAAGGTAAACTACGGCCGCAGCGTGGAATATAAACACGCCATCGTAGATTACTTCCGCCATAACGCAAAGATACTAATCTGCACGGATGCAGGCTCCGAAGGTTTGAACCTCCAGTTCTGCAATACGGTAATTAACTACGACCTGCCTTGGAATCCGATGAAGATTGAGCAGCGTATCGGCCGTTGCCACCGCTACGGACAGAAACATGACGTTGTGGCAATCAATTTGTTGAATACACAGAATGCCGCTGACCGGCGCGTCTACAATATCCTCTCGAAGAAGTTTGAACTATTCGAGGGAGTCTTCGGTGCATCGGATATTGCTCTTGGCGTATTGGAGTCGGGTACAAGTTTTGAAAAAATGGTATTGCAAATTTATCAGACCTGCGACACCACGGCAGAGTTCAAGAAAGCCTTTGATAAACTGGATCGCAAGCTGAACGCAAAGCGGGACAAGAAAGCAAGAGAACTCCGCTCCCTTCTGCTTACTGAAAGCAGTGGTGCAAAGGAACAGGCGCTTGACGCTACAAAGTCCGATATTGCAAGGTATCTGCATGATGTGGAATACTGGAGTGCCTTTGAAGAGCCGGAGGTTGACGGCGGTCTTCATTACTGGAAGGTCGATAATTGGGGAGAAAAAGTCCTCGGATCGCATGGGATCCTGTTCATAGGAGCCTTCTGCGATTCCTCGAAACTTCTCTTCCCGGTAGTATTGCTTTGTGATGAAAAAGGGGCATATATAGACTTTGACGAGGCAGACCTTATCCCCGAACTTGAGCAGATAGACGATATGGATGTGCGCTATTTCACACCGACAGAATCCGAGATGCAGCTCTATCAGCGTGTTTACGACAATCTGACCGCAGAGATGCTTAAACGCTATCAAGAACAGTCAGAATCGATTAAATCCTATAACCGCAGAAAGATCGAAAACTGGGAGCGCATTCAGATGGAACAGCTGATAGCGACATACCAAGACATGAACGCCGAGATCGATGTTCTAAAGAAAGAGGAACGAGCCTCGGATAATTTCTATGAGAAGATAGACATACGAAAAAAAATAACCGAGAAATCCAAGGCACTTGAAAAGCTGCAGGAGTCCTTTCACGAGAAAGGCACCGGCTTCAAAACCGAGGGCGAACAGGAAATCGCAGAGTTTGAAAAACAGTTTGATATTAACCCGATTCTGTTGGTTAGCATCGTGCTGAAGTTTTAGGAGAAATCATTATGCAAAAGACAGGAAAACTGGAATTGACGTGGGTTGGCAAGTATGATGACAAGGTCGTGGAGCCGAGAATTTTCATGGAGGCTGTCGATAAGTCTTATGGTGACCCATCCAGCGAGAATATGCTCATTCACGGAGATAATTTGATTGCATTACAAGCGTTACAACAGGAGTATGTGGGTAGAGTTCAGTGTATTTATATTGATCCCCCCTACAATACCGGCAGCGCATTTGATTATTATGATGATGGATTGGAGCATAGTACTTGGTTGTGCATGATAAGACCGCGCTTAGAGCTACTATGGAATCTACTTAATGAAGATACAGGAAGTATTTGGATTAGTATAGATGATTCGGAACAGGCATATATGCGAGTGCTGTGCGATGAGCTTTTCGGGCGGAGAAACTTTATTGCACAGATTGTATGGCAAAAAAGATATTCACGAGAGAATAGAGAAGCAATAGGCGATGTTCATGAATACATTATTGTTTTTGCAAAAAATCCAACAAAGTTTAAGGAATATCGAAATCTCGTTCCTATGTCAGAGAAGCAGGCCGAGGTGTATAGGAATCCTAACAATGATCCGAGGGGACGATGGAGACCAGTACCTATGACTGCGCAAGCGGGACATGCGACCCCTGAGCAATTTTATGAAATAACCGCGCCGGGAGGAAAGGTACACACACCGCCAGCAGGAAGATGCTGGTCTTTGTCTAAAAAGACGTTTGAAGAATTACGCACCGACGGGAGAATCTATTTTGGCAAAGATAATAACGGCCAACCCAATAAGATCAGGTATTTATCCGAGGTTCCGGGGGTAGCACCGTGGACTTGGTGGCCGAGCGATGAAGTCGGACATACAGATTCGGCAAAGAAAGAAATAATGGCATTATTTGGAAAGGATGATGCTTTTGACACGCCTAAGCCAGAAACATTGATAGAGCGTATCCTTCATATTGCAACGAAACCGGAGGATTTGGTTTTGGATTCATTTCTTGGCTCTGGGACAACTGTTGCGGTTGCCCATAAGATGAATAGGAAGTATATAGGCATAGAAATGGGTGAGCATGCTTATACAAATTGCAAGGTGCGTTTAGATAAAATAATTGAGGGTTCGGATGAAGGAGGTATCACCAAGCCTGTTAATTGGCAAGGCGGCGGTGGATACCACTTCTTTGAGCTGGCACCGAGCCTTCTTGTTGAGAATGATAAGCTGCCGATTTATCAAATCAATCCTTCCTACACCTTTGAGATGCTCTGTGAGGCAATCTGTAAGATTGAAGGCTTCCGATATAAGCCGCAGGATGTGTTCCACGGCCATTCTTCGGAGAAGAGGTTTATTCACATCACTACGGAGTTCATTAACGCCGGGTATATAAAATCGCTGTCTGCGCGGCTTGCCGAAGGTCAGTCGCTCCTGATCTACGGAACAAAAGTACAGTCGAATATGGTCTTGCCCGATAACATCGAGGTCAAGAAGATTCCGAAAGACCTTCTGGAGAAATGCGATTTTGAAAGCGAGGTGCAGTAAATGTCTGAGATAGTAAACAAGATCAAATATGCAATGAGCCTGAGAACTCCGCAGGAGGAGGCTCTCTCTTACCTCGATGCCATCAGTTCGCATTGTGATTACAAGAAAGACAGCAAGGATATAGTTGAGACGGCTGCAACGGGATACTGTGAGAAGCAGCGCGAGGTCAAAGCTAGGTTTGAATTTCCGTCATTCTGCTATGCTATGGCCACGGGTATCGGAAAGACCCGTCTGATGGGAGCAAGCATCTATTATCTGTACAAAACGAAGGGCTACAAGCACTTCTTCATTCTTGCGCCCGGAAACACCATCTACGAAAAACTGCGCAAGGAGTCCAATCCGAACCACCCGAAGTATATTTTCAAAGGTCTTGAATCGGAAATGGGAAGACCGAAGGTGTATGATGGGGAAAACTATGATACCTACCCTGTGAAGTTTGAGCAGATGTCTATGCGAATTGAAAAGACTTCGGAGATTCAGCTTTTTATCTTTAATATTGGGAAAATCTTCAATAGCAAAACGGACACGCAGTTCAATTTCCATAAGTTTAAGGAAACGCTGGGTGCTTCCTTTGCCGATGTGTTGGCGCAGTTTGACGACCTTGTTATCTGTATGGATGAAGCGCACCGTTATTATGCCCCGGCTTCAATGAAGGCAATCAATTATCTGAAGCCGGTTCTCGGACTTGAGTTTACCGCCACGCCGAAGACCACATCGAATGTCATTTATGCCTATGATCTTGCTCGTGGCGCTGTCGAGGGATATCTGAAGATTCCTGTCGTTATGGGACGCTCCAACATGGCGGGATATAACCAGGACGATATCGAGGAGATGAAAATCCGAGACGGTCTTACGCTTCATGAGCATCGCAAGGCTGTGCTGCGCGAGTACTGTAGCGAAAACGACCTTGACTATGTAAAGCCGATTGTTCTTGTAGCCTGCAAAGATACGGATCACGCCAAGAAAATCCGTGCGTTGATAGACAGCGATGATTTTCAAGGTGGAAAGTATAAGGGCAAGGTTATCGAAATACATTCAAAGCAGACTGGCGAGGAGTCGGAAGAAAACATCCGTCTTTTGCTCTCTATAGAGAGTGCTTCTAATCCGGTTGAGATTGTTTTGCACGTTTACAAGCTGAAGGAAGGCTGGGATGTCAATAACCTCTTTACGATTATTCCGCTCAACGCAGCAAAGAGTGATATCCTCGCTATGCAGACTATTGGTCGTGGTTTAAGACTTCCGTTTGGTGAACAGACCGGCAACGAAGACCTAGACTCTCTTGATATCGTTGCCCACGACCACTATAGAGAAATCGTGGATGAGATTAAGAGCAGTGATATCTTCCGTTATCGTGACCTTGATAAAGCGAGTGTAGAGCCGTCAGAGTCCGTGGGAGTATCTGCCACCGTAGATGATGGTCAGCTTTCTCTGCTTGATTTTGCCATTACTGCATCCGGCGTGAAGTCCTTCGCCGAGGTCAGTAATCCGAAAACGCAGCTTGAGATTTATCAGGAATATGTGAAGAACTTTATGGCTGCGCAGAAGAAGGACAAAAATGAAGACCATAGTCAGGTGACTCTCTTTGACCTTCATCCTGAGATGCTTTCCGGTGACTCTGCTGAGACCACAGCACCCGCACAGGAACAGCCGCAGGCAGCTACCGGCGGTAAACTATGCAAACAGCCTCTTAGCAAGGACGAGTTTGTAAAGGCAGTTTCGGAGTATTCAGCGAAAGCTATCTCTGTTCCGAAAATCCTTGTGCAGACCACTTCGGAGGTGAAGTTTAATCATTTTGAAGTGAAGCGTACAATCGCTGACTTTGAAGTGGCTATGGCTAAGATTGAGCGTTTTGACGCTATCAATCAGCAGCTTCTTTCTGTCGTGGATGCGCAGGTTCTTGAGGTCAATGATGCTATGAATACTCTTGCTTGTATGCTCCTCGATTCCCTCAGCGAGTTGTCTTATGACGATGCAGATTTTGTTATTGACGTGGTTGAGCAGTATTTAAGCCAGATATCCGGAGACGGAGAAAACAAGAGGAGAATCGTTCGCCGCTATGCTTCTTTGATTGTGTCCGATATCCGCAAGCAGATTTATGAGCATATGGATAGGAAAACTCAGGATGTCCACATCATTCAGAAAGACCTTATCCTGTTCCGTAAGTTCGTAAAGAACGTCAAAGAGGACGGAAAGGTTAAGTACGATAAGCCGTTCTCTGATAAGAGCAACATCAAGAAGTATCTATTTACCGGTTACAAGAAGTCATATTATCCGGCAAATGCTTTCGACAGCGATACAGAGCGCCTGTTCTCCATTATTTTGGAGGAAGACCCGGATGTCATCCGTTGGATCAAGCCGCCGCTTAATCAGCTGGGCTTATTCTGGAAAGCCGGACAGCAGTACAATCCTGATTTTCTCGTGGAAACAACTGCCGGAAAATTCATGGTCGAGGTTAAGGCTCTGAATGATGTGACATCGGATGAGGTCGTATCAAAGGCAAGAGAAGGCATAAAGTGGTGCCGCTTTGCATCAACGGCAGACCCGGATCATAAACCTTGGGAGTACAAGCTGATTTCAGATGACAACATTCATCTTGGCAATACCTGTAAATATACACTCGGTACGGCTCATGCCGTGAAGGAGGAGGCATAATGGCTGACAGATTTAAGTATTCAGAGGTCAGGCAGAAAATCATTGATGCCATAAGAACTGACCTTATCGGCCCCAGAGAAAAGGAAGAGATCCTTGAAGAGAATCCTCGCTATGCCTATCTCGTGGGTATGCTCGATATTCAAAGCGATGACGAGGATTACTCTGGTGCTGGAGAGCAGGAAGTTGACGCTGATATGGCATTTGAAGATGGTGAGGATTTTACGGCCGGTGAGGATGACGACAACGAGCCTATTTCAACCACACACTTTCAACTGCCTTCGTCTATTGGTATCAGTTTCTACATCCAAAGCGATACAGAGAGTATCAATCTTGATGTGACATGGGGAGACTATGTAAAGTCCTCTGAGAAATATACTGGCAAGGATGAAAAAGAACATAGCCGCGCCATATACACGCGCCAGCCAATGGAAGAAACGGTTCATGTTCAGCTTAAGGATTTTACTCGAACAAAGGATTACCAGCTTGTCTGCGACTCCAATGTCCATGTTCATGTGTCCCGCATTTCTTTGAAGGGTGGCTATTCTCTTGTAACGGCATATGTCATTAATAAGAGAAAAAATTCTACCAACAGCGCAGAAGCGATTATGTTCCAAGTGGAAATCAAGGCTTATGCAGAGAACGACTCTGCCGCGTTTATCGCAGAGCATATTTGCAGGGAGATACTCGCCTCCGATGAGTTTTATTTTGAACAGCGCCCGATCATGGGACGTGGACGTGGCTGCGCAGCGGTTTGGGATACTCCTGTTGACGGCAGAACGACATATGTGAAATCAGCGTTTATACCTGAGTATGAAATTCCGGGTGTCAGCGCTGCTTTGGATGGATTTGACCGATACTTCTTCTCGACATTTACTATGTCTGTAAAATCGAAAAAAGAAGAAACCGTCGGAAAACTTAACAAACTGGCTGAATCATACGAAAAGTGGATCAACTCAACACTTCTCGGAAACGCAAGGATGAGCAATCCTGGTTTTAAGGATAAGATTGGCAACAAGGTTATTGACCGATGCCAAGATGCTCTGAAGCGTATACGTGAGGGAATCAGCATTATTGAAAATGATGCCATTTCATTTGAAGCTTTCTGCTTTATGAACCGTGTAATCTTCTTGCAGAACAGCATCAAGGGCTACGCAAAGAAGCATGGCACAGGGACAGAGTGCAATTTCCAGGATTTTATTAATCCAAAGAATCCTGATAATAACTTCGGATGGCGCCCGTTCCAGATTGCCTTTATTCTGATGAATCTTGTCGGAATTGTTGATCCGAAACATAAAGACCGTGAGGTCGTTGACCTGCTGTACTTTCCTACAGGCGGCGGTAAAACAGAGGCTTACCTTGGTCTTATGGCATTCGTTATCGCCAACAGAAGACTCAGAGCGTCTGATGGAGAGGAATACAATCGAGATGGCGGCGTGACCGTTATGCTCCGATATACGCTCCGTTTGCTTACCACACAGCAGAGAGACCGTATTACAAAGATGGTACTTGCAGCCGAAATGATCAGGCGGCAGGCATATCCACAGTTTGGCAAAGAGCCTATCAGCATTGGATTCTGGGTAGGAGGCGGAGTAACGCCTAACAAATTTGATGAGTTTATTGAAAAGGCTGATAAGCCACAAACCGCAAGAAGCGCAAGGAACCACGTCTATAAGCAGCTTCTTACCTGCCCGTTTTGCGGAAAGCCTCTCAAAGAAGAGAACTTTAACATTGACACCGAAAAGAAGTCCATCGAGATTTTCTGTTCCGATCGAGATTGTCAGTTTTACAGATATAAAAACGACAGGATGCCAATTCCGGTTTATCTTGTCGATGAGGAAATATGCGCCAAGTGTCCGACTATTATTTTATCGACTGTTGATAAATTCGCACGACTGCCTTGGGATGTGAATACGAATGCGCTTTTTGGCAGAGTGGATAGAAAATGCAGCCGCGATGGTTATGTTGCGATTGGAGCAGAACATGGACGTCACAACAAAACGGCTTCGTTGCCGGTATCAACGATGGTCAATATTAGACCGTTCCTGCCACCGGAATTGATTATCCAAGATGAGCTGCATCTTATTACGGGACCGCTTGGTACGGTCTACGGTGCCTATGAAACAATCATTGAGGATATGTGCATTCACGGTGGCATTAAACCGAAGTATGTCGTTTCGACGGCTACAATCAAGAATGCGGAGGCACAGATCAGATGTCTTTACGCAAGAAAGAATACGACACAGTTTCCACCGAACGGATTTGAAATTGGAGACAGCTTCTTCATCAGAGAGATCTCCATAGAGGATGATCCATTCCGAAAATATGTGGGCGTCTGCGCACCTGGTCAGTCTGTTAAGACAGCTTTGCTACGTGTTTACGCCATTATCCTGCAGGCTGCTTATACATACTCCTTCCAAGATGAATACAAGGATGTGATTGACCCGTACTATTCTCTTGTCGGCTACTTCAACAGTATCCGAGAGCTTGGCGGTGCGGTCAGACTTTTACAAGACGACATTCCGAAGAGAATTTATCGTATCAAAAATAAGTACGGTTTGGATAAGCAGCGGTATTTGAATCACAACGTAGAGATCACTTCCCGTATGTCATCGTACAAGATACCGGAAAAGCTGAATCAGCTTGAAACGACTTGTGCTTCAAAAGACTGTCTGGATACGGCTATCGCTACAAATATGATTGCTGTTGGTATGGATGTTGACCGCCTTGGACTGATGGTTGTAACAGGTCAGCCGAAACAGAACTCGGAATATATTCAAGCAACAAGCCGTATCGGTCGTGCATTCCCTGGACTTGTGGTTACGCTCTACAATGCGTATCGTCCTCGTGACTTATCGCATTACGAGAATTTTACCGGATATCATTCGCAGCTTTATCGTTTTGTCGAGGGAACAACGGCGACTCCATTCTCTGCCAGAGCAAGAGACCGTGTTATGCATGCGCTGATAATATCTGCGATACGGCTGAACTTCCCGAACATGGCAAATAATCCGGATGCGGCGGCTATCGGTTCACTAACTACAGAGCAGCTTGATTCTGTGAAGAAGCTGATTATTGACCGGCTTAATATCATAAAGCCGTCAGCACGAGCAGATGCGGAGGAAGAAATCGACCGCTTCATTGACTGGTGGAAACTGCAGGCGGCACAGACGAAACCGCTACGGTATTACGTTGTCGGAACTGAACGCTATAACAGGTTGATGAATCCGTATGACCAGCCGCACGATGAGAACGAAAAAGCTACACTTCGTTCCATGCGTGAGGTCGAGAGTTCTGCGAATATGTTCTATTACACGGAGGATTGACATGGCTTTTGATAATAATAAACTTGGAGAGTTACGTCCAAACCAAATCATAACCACCTTTGGCCCCGGCTCGGTAGTCGATGCGGTAAAGGACTCGGTTACGATTCTTGACATCTCCTACTGGAAACAGAAGGGACAAAAAATAATCGATGGCAGGCTTGCATCATACTTAGGCGTCGATTGCTTCTATATGCCTCGGACAAGTTTTTCAGGTGATGTTCCTGTTGTGACCTTCCCATACTGGCATGTATGCTCTAATCTGAAATGCGGTAAGTTGTTTGATGCCAGAAAGTATTTTGACTTGGATAAGTATCTCAAGTATGGTGTTACTTGTCCTGAGTGCCATCGGCCTGCATATCCATCCCGTTTTATCACAATCTGCGAGGATGGTCATATGTCGGACTTCCCTTGGAAGTGGTGGGTACACAGAGGCGAGTCTGATTGCAATGGTACCTTAAAGATGTATTCGACAGGTAATACTTCCACGCTTGCGGATATGTGGGTAGAATGCTCCTGCGGTGCGAAACGTAGCATGAGCGGCGCAACACAGCGAGATAATTTCGATGGCGTTGCCTGCCCCGGACATCATCCGTTCAGACCGAATGTGAAGAACCATAAGTGCAACAAGCCCATCATTCCATCACAGCGAGGTGCGTCTAATGTATACTTTGCCGTGAGCAGAAGTGCGATCTCTATTCCGCCGTGGATTAATCCGTTGTATAACCTGATTGATGAGCATCTGCGTGATATAGAGCTTGCAAAGCAGCTTATGGGAGACGATGGAATAACCAAAATATATGAGATGTATTTCTCTGCTTACTCAAGGGATGAGTTTAATGATGCGCTTGAGCGTCGCATGAGCAATATCAAAGAGTTCACTGAAATTAAGCAGATGGAATACAACGCCATCACACATCACAATGACCCTGCATATGAATCAAACAAGAAGCACTTCAAGGCTGAAGAGGACACTCTGCCTAGATTTTTGCAGAAGTACTTCAGCCGTATCATCCGAGTGACCAGACTTAGAGAGGTTCGAGTCCTTCTTGGATTCACAAGAGTAGATGCTCCTGATCCGGATGCGGATGAGCAGCCGAATGTCGTAGCATTAAGCAAAGGCAAGCAAGAACGCTGGCTACCTGCGGCGGAGGTAAATGGCGAGGGCATCTTCATAGAATTTAATAAAGATACGCTTGCGGCATGGTTCAACTCACCTGCAGTGAAGGGCTTGTCTGAAAAATACTCCGATTCCTACAGAGAGTTTTGCGAGTCAAAAGGTTGGACAATCACGGTCGTGAGAAATGCAGTTTATGTTCTGATGCACACATTTGCTCACTTGATGATTAAGCAGATGTCTATGTCATCGGGATATTCTTCTTCAGCCATTAGAGAAAGAATCTACTTTGGTGATAAAATGGCCGGCATTCTGCTCTACACAGGAAGTTCTGACAAGGAAGGATCACTCGGCGGTTTGGTTGAGCTTGGCAATATCGATCAGATGACTAATCTTATGCGAGATGCTTTCCAAGAGGCTCTTGTTTGCACGAATGACCCGGAATGCATGAGTAATTTGTCGGCTGGCAAAAACTCAAACGGCGCTGCCTGCCATTCATGCTGCATGATATCTGAAACGGCGTGCGAGAATGGAAACAGGATGCTTGATAGAGGTCTTGTTGTTCCTATCCCGGGACGTGAGGAATGCTCATATTTTAAGGAATTAGTAGGTGACTTATGTCAAGTGGAAATCTAAACAAAGAGATATTCTTGAATACGGTCAAAAGCGATGTGGCAAATGGAACGACTAATGCCGTATCAATGCTGAAGCGAAGTTGCTCGGAATTATCCGATGCACATTGCGATGATGTCATAGGAACGATTATTGATGCTATGAATATGTTTAAGGCAGATAAGGTATCGCTCGTGGTCACGGCACCTCCGTCTTTTTCTATCAATGCGAGAACTACAATGAATGTGGTTCAGTCGATGATAAATGGAGCAGAAAGAAACATCCTGATCACGGGGTACTCCTTATCCTCATATTTCTCGGAACTGGTCGATACAATCGTTCTTAAAAGCCAGCGAGGGGTATTTGTGAAATTCTTTGTAAACGATATTGATAAGCAGCCCGGATTCGAAAAGATACTTCGATACAAAGGACGATTCCTGAAAATATATAACTACAAACAGGAAGATGATAAGATGGCTGCGCTTCACGCAAAGGTCATTTCAGTTGATCGGCAGCAGACCTTGATAACATCTGCGAATTTGTCCTATCATGGACAGCAGGGCAATATAGAACTCGGTACGCTGATAGAGTCAAAGCAGATTGCAAGGCAAATAGATGATGTGTTCACTAAGCTGATCTTTTCGAAAGCATTCAGTGAAGTATAAACCTTCTGGTTATTTCTCACACATTTTGATTGTCACTCGATAGGATTTATTTTGAGGGTTCACAAGAATACAACGTTTCACGTACAAAGTCGCTAGAAAATTGAAAATGAGCAAAAGAGGGCTTTCGGCGAGAAATTATACTGCTGAAAGCCTTTGTTTATTAGCGTGAATTGCAAGAGCAAGTTCATCAAGAAGGATTTTCAATAGTGTACACTTCATTCAAGAAGGTGCTAAACAGTTCTGCTGGTGTTTGATAGCCGAGAACTCGGCGAGGGCGGCTGTTGATCTCATCCGCTATGCTTAGGTTGTCCTCGTCACTGTATCCATCGATGTCCGTTCCTTTGGGAATATATTGGCGGAGGATGCCGTTGTGACGCTCGTTCTGCGGGCGTTCCCATGAGCTGTAGGGGTGAGCGAAGTACACCTTCGTGCCGAGGCTCTCAAGCTGCGTGAACGTCTCGAACTCTGTCCCGTTGTCAACGGTAATCGTCTTGAACACTTGGCTGAAACGGTCCTCTCCATATTCCGATTTCAAATGGGCGATGGCTTCTTCAATGCCGGCGCACGTGCGACCCGAGATGCGGATTGCGATGTAGTCGTGCGTCACCTTTTCCACAGCGGTAAATACGGCTGCGCCGCGCCCTTTTCGCGATCCGACAACGGTGTCGGCTTCCCAGTGTCCGATTTCCGTGCCTTCGTCCACAAGGGCAGGACGCTCCTCTATGCTACGCCCTTTCAGGCGCTTGTTCTTGCGGTTTCGCTTGCGCTTGCACTTTCGTCCGAGCGCTTGCGGGACATCGAACAGCGTCAGCGGAATCCTACCCGCCCACAGCATATTGTAAAGCGTCTTGGTGCATGGGATACCATCCTCGTCGAACCGTTTGTTCGCCCTAGCATCCCCGACGCACATGTCGATCGACCACTTGTTCTTACGGATTCTTTCGGTCATCCAACGCAGGAATGGCGCACAGCCTGCGCTGTCAACCTTATACGGTCGTTTGGAGTTCTTTCGATGTTCGAGGTAAGCCCGTTGCCCACGCCTTGCCGTATATTGTGGAGACCGCCCGCGAGCAGCTTGGCGTTCGGGTGTCCCCCGCTTAAGCTCATAGTGGATCGCCGTGTGCGAGCATCCAACCCGTGCGGCTATGGCGCGAAGGGAGAATCCTTCGCGGTGAAGTGCCTGTATTTGCCCCCTTTCGTCAAGGGTAAAGTGCTTTCCCGATTTACGAACAGCTTCCATTGTGGTAGAATAGGCGTAATCCATAGTGATTGCTCCTTTGCTGATGTTTTGTAGCGGAACCATTATAGCACGGGATGTCACTATGGATTTTGTTTTTGTTTAGCTGTTCAA
>ERZ772957.1015-NODE-1015-length-19500-cov-8.156493_pt1 | contig 19500 bp, 19 predicted proteins | sample MGYA00580682_ERZ772957 | MGnify/ENA primary metagenome ERZ772957 (study PRJEB29015, sample SAMEA2737921) | human oral metagenome | biome: human oral; feature: human-associated habitat; material: dental | place: China | collected 2025 ...
TGCTGTTTTATTAGAAATTATAGTGCGAATTATACAATAAATAATAAAAAATAAATTTATTTATTAATAATATGTTTTTGAAAGAATAAATATAAAAAAGCAATGTAATCGGAAAGATATGTATAAAAAATAAAAATATAAAAGAGAATAGGTTTTAAAAATAGGATAAAGTTTTTAGAGACTAATAAGTGTTCTAAAAATGCTCCTTAAAATAGTTGAAAAAAATTTAAAAAAGGTATATTATATAAGTTAACAAAAAGCAATGGGGATAAGGGATGAAGGAAATCTCCAATTGATATTTTATTGTGTGTAAGGAGGCTTGTTTTATGAGAAAAAGAATACTAGGAGCTTTGACTTTTATCGCTGCTGTTGGCGGGGTTATTTATATGAAAAATAATCCAAAATATAAAGAAATAATTCAAACTGTTAAGACCGCTGATGCACGCGGATTGTATGAAAAAATTATTTTTGAAAAAGATAAGCTGGCATTTACTACAAAATCAAAAATTAAAGATTATAAAATTGATTATGAAAGTATAAAGCAGGTTGGGGAAAAAATTTTTGCGCGACTAATAGTTAATAATGATGAGAAGTTAAGTATTGATACAGTAATCAATGAAGGAGAACCGCTTGTAGAAGAAGTAAAACATTCTGAAGAATTGAATGAGTTATTAAAAGAAGAATAGGGATTCATCAATTTTATTATAGGGATTAGGTATGTAAATATTACTTTTAAAGGACTTATTACTATATTGGATTTTATATTGATGTATTTATTTAGATAAAAGTTGGAAATAGTTTTGGACGGCTTTTATCTTTTTTTGAGGGTTATAGAAATAGGTTTTAGGTAAGGGGTATTAATATAGCAAATAGTTAAAGGAGTTTATAGCTGTTAATAGTAGATATTATACAGTTGTCTAAATTAAGGTTGAGAAGATGATTGAGATAATAGCAAATTCAAAACATAAAAAATCATTATTAGAGTTAGAGAAAATTGAGAATATTCTAAATCGAGAAAAAATAGAATATAAAGTTTTAAAAACTAGTAAAACTAAAAATGCGCAAAAGTTAATGGCTGAGGTTTCTTCGAGACAGATTATAGTAATCGGTGGGGACGGAACAATAAATGAGGTTGTTAATAATTATCATGGAGAAGATATTATATACTTGGCGCAAGGATCAGGAAATGACCTGGCACGTTCGTTACGACTAGAGAGAAGCCCTTCTTGTATAATAAAATTAATGAATTCTAGTGACTTTAATATATATGATGTAGGTGATGTGAATGGTAAAAAGTTCTGCTCAGGGTTTGATATTGGTTTTAATGCAGATGTTATTAATCGTGTAGAAAAAACAAGACTAAAGAAATATTTCGGAAGTTATATTTATTTAGTTGAAGGAGTTATAACGATTTTAAAATTGAAAAAATACTATGCCAAAATTCAAGTAGGGGACAATATTTTAGAGATAGATAATTTACGTCTGTTAAATGTAATGATTCAACCATATGAAGGTGGTGGAATTAGATTTTCTAATACAGCTACAGGACGAGATGGGCAGTTTCATATTATGATAATGGCTGATATGTCGTGGTTTAGATTTGTTTATAATTATATCTGCTTGTTATTACATAAACATAATAAATTAAAGGGTGTCCGAATTTTAAAGGCGGATAGTTTATCAGTAGAAACATCGCAATCACATTACCAAATTGATGGCGAGTTAGTTGCTAAGGACAAAAAGATGCAACTTAAATGTATTAAAGAATTTTATAAGATTAAAAAAGAAGAAAGAAAATAATTATAGTTTTAGGAAATTAAAATGCTATAATTTGCTGAGGTAGTAAGTCTTTTTAGATTTACTACTTTTTTCTTTGTATACAAGATATATTGTCTATAATATTTGGAAACGACATTTGCTAAAAAGATATAATTATTGTGTGGTCGGTGATTAGAGCCAATATTTATGATATAATTTTAATAAAGGAACAGAATTTATTATAATAAAAACAGTAGTATGAGTAAAATTTGATTTTTTCTAAGTAGCAGAAAGGGACTATAATTTTATGAAAGGTGATATAAAAAAACATTATTTATATAAATACAGTAAATATATCTTTTATAAAAAATGGGTGAAGTATGAAGTTTTTCAAAACTTGAGTCAAGAGGAAGTGGATGAGACTTGTGAAGAAGTTGCTCGAAAAACAAAAACACTAGCGTTAGTTTTTGGAATTTTATATCTTGTTATTATGTTTATGTTAACGATGTGGGTAATAATGAATCCTTATCAAAATATGTTTACAAGTTGGTATTATAATACTTTAGAGGCTGTATCACCACTTATTAATGGGTATTGGGGTAGTGCACCTTATGAGAAAAAAGGAACTGTTCTGCTAATTTTTATAGAAGTATTACCTATCTTTATTCTTGATTTAATACCGTTGTTATTATTTATTTTAATGTTAGATTATATATTGTTAAAAAGAAAGTTAAATAGTATAGCCAGATGTAAGGAGTATTAAGCCGGCAAGTCGTTATTTGAAGACGATTAATGTTGCATGATGAGTGATTAAGAAAAATTCAGAAGATTTCTAGTTGAATTTAAGGAAATCTATAAGGAGATGATTTTAATGATAGAATGGATTGAATATTTTTTAATAGGACTTGAAGAAATTTGGAAGAATAGGCTTTTTAGATACGCGATAATAACACTTTTAGTAATATTTATGCTTATTATTTTTCGTAGATGTAGTATTGTTCGCCAAAGTAAAGGATCTTTTTTTGCACCTTATCATATAGCAGACGGGAAGCTTTATATTCATAATGCATTTGTTATTAGAAAAAGAATTATTCCATTAAAAGAGATAAAATGTATTAGAATTTCTTGTTTTCGTGGAAGAAGTGGGGGAGGAAAGAGATATATGTTATACATCGATAATAAACAAGGTAAAACAACAGCCATTATTTTTGGAAAAGATAAGAAAAATGATAAGTTGATAGAGGAGTTAATTAAAGAAAGCAGAAGACATGGCGTTAAAATCACCAATATGTCTACATTTTTAAAGTTTTAGTTTGAAGAAGAATACCTTATTTTATAAGGTGTTCAATAGAGTTAAAAAAGACAAAAAGGAGTTAGAAAAATTATGGGAAAATTCGAAGATTTTGATTGGGGAACTTTTTGGGATGATAGTGAATATGCTTTAGAATCTCATGTAGGAAAAGAGCCGACTGATGAAGAAATAAAAGAGATTGAAGATGAGCTAGGGTATAAGTTGCCGGAGTCTTATATAGAATTAATAAAAAAACATAATGGAGGGATACCATTTGCTACAGTTTTTTCTACCAGAGAGACAGCTGTTCATATTGAAAGTATTTATGGTATTGATAAAACGAAACTGTACTCACTTTGTGGTGAATTAGGGAATGAGCTTTGGTTAAATGAATGGAAGTATCCAAATATAGGGATTGCTATAGCTGATACTATTTCAGCAGGACATCATATGGTATTTCTTGATTATAGAGAATGTGGATGTGATGGTGAGCCTAAAGTAGTACTAGTAGATCAAGAAGATGATTATCGTATTTATCAACTGGCTGATAATTTCGAAGATTTTATAAGAGGTCTGCGAATTAACCCATATAATATTACAAATGAAGATTTCTTAAAGTGCAGTGAGGAACAAAGATTAGAAATTATAACAATATTAGATAAAGAAAGTGATTATGAAAGTATTATAGAATTTCTTGAATATGTTGGAGTTCGAAACTTAAGTGCAGAGTTTATAGGAATACTAGCGAAAACATACAATAATGATAATAGGTTAGAGTATGCTATGAGGACATTGGATATGATTCTGGAAAAAGAACGTGATGCCACTTGGTATTATCGTTATGGATATTCTTACTCACAACTATCATCAAATGATCGTTACAGGATTGAAGATGAGGTGTTGCAGGCTCTTACTATGTTGGAGAAATCTATAGAATTGTCAAAGGATAATCAGGTTATAGAGTGGTGTATGGAACTTGTTGAGTTTCATAAATTTAAAAATATACTCGAAAATAATGAAGAAAGATTTCCACTTGTATATAAACATTACAAAGAATATAGAAATCATTTAGTTAAATTAAAAGAAAATAAAAAATATAAACAGATTACACTAGATGATGTGAAGAATTTTAAAGAGATTTGGGATATTTTGGAGCCGATATATTGGACGATAGATATATATAACTCTTATGAAAAATATCTACAATCAGCTGAGCTGTTTACCTTGGAACAAAGATATCTGAATGCAACAAACTGGTATCTTATAGAGGTTAATAACGGAGGGCATTTGCAATTTTTAAATAATTTAACAGGAATAGTTTGGGAAGATACGCTCAAAGGTTTTAGATTATTTGGTATGCCGGAGTTAGCCGATAATTTTCAAAAAGTAGTTGATTTGTTTGGAGGAAGTATTCCTTTTGATAATGAGGAACGTTGGGACGCGTTGGAAAGCATGGATGATAACCTAGAGGAATTTTTAGAACAAGCGGATAACTTTGTTTATGACTATGAGGGGATTTACGAAGATACCTATATTAGAAATCATCCGGAAAAATTTATTTTTAAGCAAGATTTAGAGTAAAATATGGCTGTTTGCTCGTTGGTTGATCAGCTTTCTAAATTGTGGGAAATAATAATTTATGGAAAGCTGTGAATTAAGGTGAAGGAGATAGTATGAAAACTTATTATGTATGGATTGGGACATTTGAAGAAAGTGATTTTGAACAATATTGGGATAATGAGCTTTATGAAACTGAATTGGAACAATGGAAGCAAGGTGAGAGAGCTAAGCCGAGCGAGAGCTTAAGGTGTGGTTTTTGCAGAGAAATGAGCTTAGAAGAATTAGATAAAAAAGATTTTTGGTTTTCTTTTAGGCCATCTTTATGCGATGTGCGTGAGCTAGGAAAAGACTATATTGCAGATTTAGATGAATTTCAGAGGAAATGTAAGGATAAAGGGATTTTAGAGGGAAATGTAATTTGGGCTGCTTCAGTAAAGGATTTTCCGGATTTAGAACCAGAGGTTTGCAGTAGTATGCACTATGTCGGAATGATAGAGGTGTAAATAAGCCGATACAAGATAGCAGAAAATAGTGTGATTTAGTGGAATAAAATTTGATTTTATGTAGTCAAGGAGTGAATCGACATCTATCTAAGTATTTTGAAGGGAAAATGAAGAGAAAAAATACGATATGCTTGTGATTTAGGAATCTATCGTAACGGAACATCTTCTAAAGATGTGGGATAAAGAATCACAAGCATATCAAAAGTAGTCGATTAAACAATTTATACAAATTGTTGATATAATCTATATAAACCTAGTATTATACTCCATTGCTCTAGCTATTTTTGGTTTAGCAGGTTTATTAGTAATATCAAACTCTGTTAAAAGATTTTTAAAAGCTATTTTTCCTTTTTCAAAGCTAGTCGCCTCAAATTCAAGTTCATAATCAACTATATCTTTTAGGAAGGTTGTTTTATCTAGTACCAATACCCCATCTTGAGTTTTTACTTCATAACGCTGTGTTTCAATTTTTTGAGTTAGCATAGGCGTTTTTATTTTTAGATTAAGTCTTTCCAGCTCGCTCATAATTTCGTTAGGTAAGGTTGGTAAAACAGTTGGCTCTTTCGGAAAACTGTCATCAAGAGGGACGTTGATTTCGATATTTTGTGTAGCCCCTTTGATTTTTAGAGTCATTTCCGTTTTGTTATTTGTATAGCGAATACGCAAGGCAGAATTTGCCTTTTTGAAGCTTTCGTTTGTATCATCATAATAAAAGTTTTTGTTGATTATTTTCTCTTTATTCGCTAGATTAAAGGCAGCGTATAGCTTTTTATATTCTTCTTCGGTTAATAAATTTTTAAATTCTATTTCTATTTCGCGCATTATAGTTCCTTTCTGTTACAGATGTAGCTATGTGTTATTTTTTCTTTTCTAAAGCAAGGACAAATGGTGCGTTGTTTTTTTGATTGATAAACTGATAACTTAGCACCTCTACTTCTTTTTGATCAAGTTTCGTTAAATAGTTAAGCAAAGCTTCTTTTTCTATTTTTCCATTTTTATGTCCCCAGTAAACAACAATTACAATACGTCCGTTAATTTCAAGGTTGGTAAGAAATTTATCTATTGCCAGTAAAGTTGTATCCGCAAGAGTAGTTATTGTGTGGTCTGCATTAGGTAGGTAACCAAGATTAAAGACAACAGCTTTAATCGGCTCGCTAATATAGTTATCAAAGTTGCTATGTGAATCTAAAATAACTTCACATTTTTCAAGGCAGTTGTTTGTTTGTAGTAGCTTTAATGTAGAATAAATCGCTTGTTGCTGAATATCAAAAGCGTAAACTTTCTTTGCTGCACTTTGTGCTAAAAATAAGGTATCATTACCATTGCCACATGTTGCATCAACAACAATCGAATTTTTATCTATTACTTCTTTCAAAATTTTCTTACTAAATGCGAGAACCTTATCCATTTTCTCTATCCTCTTTCATTTCGTTAACAATATCGCTAAGTTCGTAGTAAGTGTCACATGCAATAGTAAAATCTAGTGAAGTATTGATGATTTGAGCGAGTATTTTTGCATTATCCGCTGTGTAGTCATCAGCACGGCCACTATTTTTCTTTAATTTTGATACTAGATTTTCAAGTTTGTTAATAAGGTTATCTTCAGTAATTTCATCTTCGTCATTATATTCATTAGCGTAGTCTTTAATATTATAGCTTAGTGAGTTTTTTAGTGGTGGGATATAAAGTGCACGCAGGTTGTTTACTTGCTCTCCAACTTCAGCAGAAAGTTCTTGTAGTGTTGAGGTGTAAATATGCTCATCAAGAGCCCCAGCTTGCTCAATAATTGTAATAACGTGGTCATATGGATAAATTTCCATAAGTTCACAAGAAACGGTTGCCGCAGTTATATCATCATAACATTGGGTAATAAGCAGATGATTTTTTGGATTCACCGTGCTAAGGGTTTCAGGAGCTGTTGCATCAGCAAGGGTAAATCCTTCAACAGGATCAAATTGTGCCGCATTAAAGCAAGAATCTAGGAAACTCTCACCACCGATAACTTTAACATTTTTACCGCTTTTAATAAGCAGTTGTGTAGTAAGTTCTGCGACCATAGGATGACCTGGAACAAGGTACATTACATCATTTTTTTCTGCTTCCTCTAGTATATAACTAGCAATGTTGTTATACGTATTTTCAAAATTATCACTTTCAGTATAAAATTTATCGCAAGTTTCAAATAAAATATTGTTCTGTTCTAAAAAAACAATTGCTGGATGTTCTTTTGTGCGTGCGATAATTTTTGCCGAGGTATTGTTTAATAATAAGTTTTTAATATTTTCTTTAATGTTTGAACTATCATTAGGTCCAAGTCCGATAATATAAATCATAAGTTGCTCCTTATTTGTTAATCTAATTGTTTAGTGGCTTAAAAATAACCGATATAATCAAATTTGCGTTATAATTACTTTATTATGCTTTAACATAGTTATTATAACATAAATAATCTTTTAGGTTTATTAAATTATAGTATTAAGATGATATTGTTAATGAATTTACATATAATATTCAAGGTGTTATAATTAAGTTATAGTAAAGTATAAAAAAGGAGGATTTAAATATGTCAATCAAATTATTAAAAGTTGCTAAAGCAGCATTAAAAACACCAGGAGTTTTTGCAGGAGGAGTAGCTTTTGGAACAGTAGGGCTTAAATTATTATCAAGCAAAGATGCCAAAAAAGGTTATTCAGTAGTTTTATCAAAATTATATAAAGCAAAAGATGGAGTAGAAGGAACTATTTCTAATATTAAGCAACATGCTGACGATGTAGTTGCAGATGCTAAAGATTTATATGATAAAGAGAAGAAAGAAAGTAATTTATTAGAATTAGAGGAAAAATAACATGGAATTTAAAATATTGCATCTATCGAGCGGGAGAGCGAGAATTAGAGCGAATTTTCGCTTAACGCCAGATGTAAAAGCATATTTTAAAAAACAAGCGAAGAAAATTCAAAATATAAACAAAATTGAGTTTTATCAAGATGAATATACTTTTGCTGTTATTTTCAAAACTAATCAAAATGAGTGTCTAAAGAAATTTTTAGAACTTATAGATGTAGAGCAAATTAGAGGTTGTTACGAAAATCCAGTTTTAAAAGCTGAGGATACACCCTATACGATAATAGCGGATGCGGTATTTTGGCGAACAGTATCAAAATTATTTATTCCACTCCCATTAAGAACAGTTTATATATGGTGGAAGGCGTCTAAATATTTTATAGATACGTTAAAATTATTAGCTAAAAAACAAGTTACAATGGAGACGCTTGATTCAACGGCGATTTTTGTTTCATTAGTAACAGGAGCGCGTGAAACAGCTAGTTCAATTATGTTTATTTTAGAATTAGGGGAGTCTTTAAATAATTGGTCGGAGAAGAAATCTGTAAAAGAACTAGAGAAAAGTTTGACTTCGTTTGACAAAGAAGTCTGGCTTGTTACAGATGAAGGTAATAAAAAAATACCAAGCTCAGAAGTAAAAAAAGATGATATCATTTTGATTTCTGAAGGAAATGAAATTTTATTTGATGGTGTTGTTGCTGGAGGCAGAGCAAGTATTGATGAGAGTTCATTGACAGGAGAAAGTTTTCCGGTAACCAAAAAAATTGGTGATAAAGTTTATTCCAATACTATAGTTGTTCATGGGGAAATTAAACTTAAGGTAGAAAATCCGCAGGTTAATGGTCGAATCCATCATCTTATTCAATTGATGAAAGAGTCAGAAAGTCGTGAAGATACATACCACTATAAGTATATAAAATTGGCTGATAGTATCGTAAAATACAACTTTATAGCGATGGGACTGACATATCTTTTTACAAGATCGTTCGCTAAAGCAATTTCGTTTCTATTAGTAGATTATTCTTGTGCTTTGAAGTTATCTACACCTGTTGCTTACCTCACTACTATAAAAAATTTAATAGATAAAAAAATAGTGGTAAAAAACTCAGTAACGCTTGACAAATATGGAGACATAGATACTTTTGTTTTTGATAAAACAGGAACAATAACTGTATCAAGACCGTATATTCGAGAGGTACTACCATTTTATGAATATTCATATGAGGAAGTTGTAAAAATAGGAGCTTGTTTAGAAGAACATATTTACCACCCTATCGCTAGTGCAGTTGTTAGTAAAGCAGAAGAAGATGGTATTGAACATGAAGAAATGCACACAGAATTATACCATATTGCTTCTAGAGGTATTGTTTCACATATTGATGGAGAAAAGGTTGTTATAGGAAGTAGTCAGTTGATAAAAGATGAGAATATTCTAGTTACAGTTGACCAAGAGCGAATTATAGCTGAAAAACAAGAGCAATACAATTTGCTATTCTTAGGGTACAAAGGGAAATTGATTTCTATATTCTGTATAGATATTCCCCTTAGGAATGAAGCAAACTCCGTGCTAGCTGAACTTAGAAATAAAGGTAAAAAGGTTGTTTTATTGACTGGAGATAACGACGTTAGAACCAATAAAATCTTAAAAGATATAACATTTGATGAAGTATATACTAATATGACACCTGTAACGAAGTTTGAATATATAAGAAAAGAAAAAGAACAAGGACGTCGTGTGTTAATGATAGGGGATGGACTGAATGATTCAGCAGCATTATCAGAAAGTGACATTAGTATTGTTATGAACGAAAGCGCCGATTTATCAAAACAGATAAGCGATGTAGTTTTACAATCAGATTCTCTTGATTCATTACTATTATTGTCTGATGTTTCTAAAAAACTTCGTGCTCAAATGAGTAGTAATGTCAAAGGTACAGTTACCATAAATAGTTCATTGATATTTTTAGGACTTGTAAATGTTCTATCACCTAATTTATTAGCGTTATTACATAACTTAACCACGTTTGGAATAGTTTTGAAAAATTTTAAAATAAAATAGAATATGAATAAAAGAATGAGAGGATTAATGAAAAATCCTTTCATTCTTTTAATTTTCCAGAAGAAAATAAAATATAAGGAGTTTATCGTCTTAATATGCTATAATATTGTCATGAGTAAAAGCCGAAGTAAAGGGGTGATTAAATGGGTAATAAAGTTAGCGAAAATATTGGAAAAGAAATAAATGCGAAAGTAACTAAGGTCGAAGCTAATGGCTTGTATTTTCAGTTAGAAGATGGGGGACAAGCGTTCTTACCAAAGGAAAATATGCATGTAGGGAAGAAGAAAAAACTAACGGAAATTTTTTCGGAAGGCTTTGTAGTTAATGCAAAGATAAAAAATATCAAAAAAGATAAGGTTATTTTAACGCAAAAAGAAGAAAAAGTAGATAGCACCCCAAAAACAGTAGAAGCTACAAAAGCTAAACACAACAAAAAGAAACCTAAAAAGTTAAATCAAGATAGTGCTAAAAAAGATAAAGAATCGAAAATTAATGAACAACCTAAACAACCTAAGCAAGAGGAAAATGTACAAGGAGAACCTAAACAAAAGACTCTAAAAGATTTGAAGAAGTTACAATATATAGGTAATATGAAAATCTCAGTAGGGCGTGGGAAAAAATCAAATTTAACGAAACTGGCAGAAGAAAAAGAAGAAGTTATTGAACTACCGAAAGTTCCGGATGGCTTATTAGATGATATAATTACCTCTACAACTGAAGCGAGCGAAAAATTCTCAAAATTAGTTGAGGATTTAAAAGAACGAAGTTTGTTAGAAGAGGGAGGACGTTAAGATGAATAGTAATGTAGAACTAATTGAGAATTTTGATGTTCTATGGACTAAAGAAGATAGACTTGCCTTAGCTCTTTCTGGTGGAGTAGATTCGATTGTTCTTTTTCATCTTCTAGTAACAAAATACCGTCATACTTACAAAGAATTAGTCGTTTTTCATATAAATCATGGGCTTCGCAAAGAGTCTTATGAAGAAGCGGAGTTTGTAGAAAAATTTGTAAACAACTATGATATAAGATTTTATAAAAAAGAGTTGGAGATGAATTCTTTAGCGCGAGATAAACATATTTCCGAGGAAATGCTTGCACGAAAACTACGCTATAAAGCATTTAATGAAATGGCGGCTAAAGAAAATATTACTAAGATTTTAACCGCACATCATAAAAATGATCAGGTTGAAAATATTTTGATGCGCCTATTAACAGGTCGCAGTATGGATTATAATTTGGCAATAGATAATAAAGGCAGACATGGGAACTTAACTATTTATCGTCCGCTATTAAATGTTTTAAAGGAAACTTTGGAACAGTATGCTCAGGAAAATAACTTGAAGTATTATACGGATGAAAGTAATTTTGATACGGATTATACGCGTAATAATATTCGCCATAATATTATTCCGTTGTTGAATGATGTTAGTACGGCGAGTTTTGATAATTTAATTAATTTTGCCCAGTATTATAAAAATATTAACGATGAGTTAAAAACTAGGTTACTAGCCAATAAAGATAATTATATTTTGGAAAAGAATCAAGAAAAAGTAGTATTATTAAGAGCCGAAGTTTTAAGCCTAAGCACTGAAGAAATATATTTTTTACTAAAAGATATTTTGATGGCAGATTTAGGTGTTTTTGATGTAACGCAACGCGCACTTTTTAAAGTAGTTGACCAACTGCGCAATAATTTGGGTAATAAAAGTTATGATTTGAAAAATAATTTAAAAATAGTTAGCGAATATAGTGTCATATATGTTCATAAAATTGAAAAAAAATGTTATAATGATAAGATGGAATTAATTATAGATGATGTTTGTAAAGATAAAATTTATAAATTTTGTCAGAGTGAATTTCTAATAACAACTAATAATGAAGAAGCAGAGATAGGTTTTAATAAAGAAGACTTACCGCTGCTTATTACAACAAAACGCCAAGGAGACAGGCTTCGACGTGGTAATATTACGAAAAAACTTTCAAGATTCTTTATTGATGAAAAAATTCCGAAAGAAATTCGTAGTCAGATCCCGGTTGTCCGTAGTGGCGAAAAAGTGCTTGGAATAATAGGTTTAGATACTAAGATTAATAAAGACAAAAGATATGATTATTATATAAAAACGAAAGGATAGAACAGTGGAAAATTTATTAAAAGACATAGAAGAAGTTTTATTTAATCATGAGGAGATTGTTGCAGCTAGTAAAAGAATTGCTAAACAAATAGAAGAGGATTATAGAAATAGAGATCAAGAGCCTGTTCTTATTTGTACATTAAAGGGAGCTTTACCTTTTATGGCAGAACTTATGAAGTATATAGATATTCATGTAGTGACTGATTTTATTGATGTTTCTAGTTATCATGGTGGAACTAGTTCAACTGGAACTGTAAAAATTAAGAAAGATATTGGTATGGATATTGAAGGACGAGATGTAATCATCATTGAAGATATTGTTGATACTGGAAGAACTCTTAAAGCGCTTATTAATAATTTGAATGAACGAAAAGCAGCATCGGTTACATGTGCATCTCTAGTAGATAAACCTGAAGCTCGTATTGTTGATGTTGAGGCAGATTATATTGGTATAGTTGCACCAAACGCCTTCTTAGTTGGTTTTGGATTAGATTATGATGAAAAATATAGAAACCTACCATACATAGGTGTATTGAAAAAAGAAATTTACTCATAAAAGTGAAGAATTAGCTTAAGTAAGAAGTAACTAGGAATATTAAAATTAAAAGTCAAAAAAAGTCAAAAATTTTAGTTTGATTTTAAGTGAATTATGTTAGAATATTTCTTGAGTTAAAATATATTAAGCTTAGATAAAAATATGTTAAAATTAAAATACTTTTAGGAAAATAGGAGGACATTGTCTATATGAACAATAAAAAAAGACAAAACCCTTTCCTTGGGATGCTTGCCTTAATCGTTATTGCGATTGGATTATTTGCCTATTGGCAGCAAGATTTACCAGGGACTACAGAAAAATTAGACTACGCTAAACTTGTTCAAAACATTAAAGATGATAAAGTAAAAGAGATTAGTCTACAAAGAAAAGATGAAAACTATAATGTAAAAGGAACTTTATCAGATGGTAACAAGAACTTTGAGGCGTTAGTTCCAGCTTCTGATAACGAAGTTCAAAAACAAATAAATGAAAAAGCTAAAGATGGGAAACTAAGCGTAGTAGAATATAAACCAGCGGAAAAAACTGGCGCTATTCTATCATTCTTAGGAAATATTATTCCGTTTATTCTGATGATGGGATTACTTTTCTTCTTTATGTCACAAATGCAAGGTGGCGGTGGAGGTAAAGTAATGAACTTCCAAAAATCTAAAGCGAAAAAACTTGAAGGTGGAGAAACTAAAGTTACATTCAAAGATGTAGCTGGTGCTGATGAAGAAAAACAAGAGCTTGCAGAAATGGTTGAGTTCTTAAAAGACCACCGTAAGTTTACAAAAATGGGTGCAAAAATTCCTAAAGGTGTCCTATTAGAGGGGCCTCCGGGAACAGGTAAAACATTATTAGCTCGTGCTGTTGCTGGTGAAGCAAAAGTGCCATTCTTCTCAATTTCAGGTTCGGACTTCGTTGAGATGTTCGTAGGGGTTGGGGCAAGCCGTGTTCGTGACCTATTCAAAGAAGCGGAGAAAAATGCACCATGTATCATTTTCATCGATGAGATTGATGCAGTAGGACGTAAACGTGGAAGCGGAGTTGGAGGAGGAAACGATGAACGTGAACAAACTCTTAACCAACTTCTTGTAGAAATGGATGGATTTGATGGTGAAAAAGGTATTATCGTAATCGCAGCGACTAACCGTGCTGATGTTCTAGATAATGCACTTCGTCGTCCTGGACGTTTCGACAGACAAATTAAAGTGTCTACACCAGATGTGCGCGGTCGTGAAGCTATCCTTAAAGTTCACGCTAAAAATAAACCATTAGCAAAAGATGTTGAACTTCGCTCATTAGCAGAAAAAACACCAGGATTCTCTGGGGCTGACCTTGCTAATATCTTGAATGAAGCTGCACTTCTTGCCGCTCGTGAAAATAAAAATAGTATAGAAAAAGCTGACTTAGATGAAGCTATGGACAGAGTAATTGGTGGACCAGCTAAACGTAGTCGTATCTACACACCAAAAGAAAAACGTTTAGTTGCTTATCATGAAGCAGGACACGCTATCGTAGGTATGGTTCTTGATAGTGCCGATAAAGTCCAAAAAGTTACAATTATTCCACGTGGAGATGCCGGTGGATACAACCTTATGATTCCAGAAGAAGAGAAATACTTCCAAACACGTACAGACCTTATCGACAAGATTTGTGGATTACTTGGTGGACGTGCAGCGGAACAAATCTTCTTTAACGAGGTATCAACAGGTGCTCATAACGACTTCGAGCGTGTAACAGCAATCGCTCGTGCGATGGTTACTGAATATGGTATGAGTGAAGTTGTAGGGCCAATGCAAGCTCCATTCCATGATCCATATGGTGGACGTCAACTTTCAAGTATTGGTAACTACTCAGAAGAAATGTTAAAAGAAATCGATATCGAAGTTCGTAAAATTATTAATGAATGTTACACTAAAGTTCTTCATATTATCGAAACTCATAGAGAACAATTAGAACTAATTGCACAAACTCTTATCGAAGTTGAAACAATTGATAGAAAAGAAATTGTTGCTCTTTACCAATTTGGAAAAATGCCAAAAGACTTAGATGAGAAAGAAGCAGAACAACTAGATAAAGTAGTTAATAAAAAATACTACGAAGAGCAAGCTCGTCTAGCACAAGAAGCTGCAAAAGAAGCTAAAGTAGCAGAAGAGCAAGCTGAAACTACAGAAGAAGTAGAAGTTATAGACGTAGAAGCAAAAGAAATAGAATCAGAAGAAATATCGTTTGAAGAAATAAAACAAGAAGACAAACCTTCTGAAGAACAATAAAAAAGTTCCCGTGGAGAAATCTGCGGGAATTTTTATGTTTAGGTCAATAGTCCAAAAAATATTTTTAACATTAACTCTGCTTAAGTTTATAGAGTTAGAATAGTATATGGAAAAATGATATAATAGATTTTATAGTGTTCTCGTTTAGAGCACGGATTAGAAATTTTGAAATGATTTATAAAGATTAAAAGGAAGAAAGTTGAATATCGGAGGAGAAATGAAGTATTTAACAAGTGAAGAAGTAAAAACTTCAAAAAAGAATATTAGTGTAATAAAACCTTATAAAACAACTAGAGAGATTATTACTTCTAATATTTTTACTTTTTTTAATGCCATGAACTTGGTTTTAGGGCTTTTTATCGCCACGACTTTAAGATTTGAGAATATGTTATTTCTAGGAGTTATCGCGGTGAACACGGCTATTGGGATCTATCAAGAAGTTCGTGCGAAAAATGCTCTTGCAGAACTTAGTCTGTTAGGACGTAGTAAGTATCGTGTTAATCGAGATGATGAAACGGTCGAAGTAGATTCAGAAGAAATAGTAGAGGGTGAGTATTTACACCTTAATCTCGGAGATCAAGTGCCTGTTGATGCTGAGGTCTTACATGGTAGTATAGAGGTTGATGAATCTTTATTAACTGGGGAAAGTGATAATATTTTCAAGGCAGAAGGCGATAAACTTATGAGTGGTAGTAACGTAGTAAGTGGTAGTTGTCTTGTGAAAGTTCTTGCTGTTGGTGATGATAGTTATATTAATAAACTGGCAAAAAGAACAAAAGCATTTAAAAAATATCCATCAAAATTGCGTGATTATATGGATGGAATATTAAAGGTTATTTCTGTTTTATTAATACCAGTTGCTATTTTATTATATGTTCGAGGGGCAAGTCTAGGTCGTAGCTATGTGGACATTGTTTTGCGTAGTGCAGGAGCTCTTGTTGGGATGATTCCGGAAGGATTAATTCTTCTTGTTAGTGTTTCTTTGGCTGTTGCAGCGATGAAACTAGCACGTCGTAAAGTTCTTGTTCAAGAGTTATACTGTGTAGAAACACTTGCACGAGTAGACGTTCTTTGTTTTGATAAAACAGGAACAATCACAACTGGGAATATGAATGTAGTGGAAATAGATGACGAAGTAGGAGAAAAACTTTCAAGCTACTTAGCGTATTTTGAAGATGAAAATGCAACATCAAGAGCACTTAAAAAATATTTAAACTGTGAGAAAAAATGGCAAGTGGCAGAGCTAGGAGCATTTTCTAGTAAAAATAAATACTCATATATCAGACTTGAAGAAGGTGGAACATACTTTTTTGGAGCGTATGAGTTTTTAGGTTTTGACACTCCGATGACAGAGTACTATGAAAATCTAAAACAACAAGGATTTAGGATTTTATCATTAGCTTATACAAAAGATAACGTAGATAAGCCAACCAATATGGAGCTTATTGGTCATGTTGTCCTAAGTGATGAGATAAAAGCAAATACAAAAGAAACATTTAAGTATTTTGAGTCACAAGGTGTAGCGGTCAAGATTATTAGTGGAGATAATCATATCGCGGTTCTTGGAGTTGCCAAAAAGGCTGGGTTTAAAGAAGATGCACGAGCTATTGATATGACAAAAGTATCAGAAGAAGATTTTGAAAGAGTAGTTTTGGAAAATGATATTTTTGGACGTGTAACACCAGAACAAAAACAACATATGGTAGAAGTGTTACAAAAGCACAAGAAAACAGTAGCTATGAGTGGAGATGGTGTCAATGACGTACTAGCGCTTAAAAAAGCTGATATTAGTTTTGCGATGAATGGTGCAACTAGCGCGGCTAAAAGTGTTTCGAATATTGTCTTTTTAACAGATGATTTCGATGTGTTCTACGATATTCTTATGGAAGGGCGCCGTGTTATCAACAATATTCAAAAAGTAGCCTCACTATTTTTAACAAAAACATTTTTCTCGATTACTTTCTCAATATTAAGTGTAATTTTTGCATTAGAGTTTGCGTTTATTCCGATTCAATTTACAATAATTTCAGCAATAACAATAGGAATTCCATCGTTTTTCCTAACGTTTGAATCGAATAAAGATAAAGTCAGCGATCACTTTATGCGCGATATATTAACAAATGCTGTAATAGGAGGAGGAGTGCTGGTATTAAGCGTTCTGTTGACGAATTTTGTAATCCATAATTCAGCACAAGTAAAATTTATTTGTTTCTTACTGGCACTTATAAATGGATTGCTTATGGTAACGAAGGTTAGTTTACCGTTCAATAAATATAAAGCAGTCCTATTAGTAGCCTTAACATTTGCAGCAGTGGTGGGGATATTTGCCAATATATTTATTTTGAAAAATCATTTTAATCCCTTAACTATAGGACAGATAGCCTATATCGGTGTAGTTGGAATAGTTATCGCGATAATTCATTATATGACAAGAAGAAAAAGATTAGTATAGAGCTAGTATAAATAGGTTAGTTATAGGAGAAATATATAAAAAAATCCCCGTTTAAGAGGTAAAGTTACTCTTGAGCGGGGATTAGTTAATATTATTCAATAAAAAATTTATTATTAAATTTAAAATTGATATTTAAACTAAGAAAAATAGTTTCTCAGAGAAAGTAGTAGAAGATAAGATAGGTGAGGAAAATGAAGAATAAAATTCTGATGTGAAAGAGTTATAGAGAAGTTGCTTTCTCTGTAACTCTTGCCTTTTTTAATAAGAATTAACTAATTTAACGTCTGGAGATAAAGAGTATTAGAGTAAGATTCTTGTTTGATTTATCGTAATTTCATTATACAGGAGTTATTTTTTATAACTTTGTCGCATATTAATTATAATACAATGCAAGAAGTCCTATTTTTATAATCGATTAACTAAAAGAATTAAAGTATGATATAATAAATAAAAATAAAAAGGAAAATAGTCAAAATAATGAAAAAGATAATAACATTAATAATGAGTATTTTAATAATTAGTATTCTAACAGGTTGCGGAATAACGGGGAAAGGCAGTAGAAGTTGGCTAGAAAATGAAGTATCAGATATAGAAAAAGTCTACCCCACAGAAAATCCAGAAGATTTATTTGAGAAATTTCCGAATGGATTTACGATATATCAAGCGAGAATAGTCAAAGAAAATGGTAAAACTTACAGTGTCCGTTTGGAGATGAAGGGAAGCAAAGATATCAAAAAAATAGAAGGAGAAGTAAAAAAGGTATTATTAGAATCAAAACCATACAAAGAAACTATAGAAAAAGAGAGTAAAGTAGAATATAAAAAAGGCAAAGGATTAGTTTTGGAGAAACCAGAGTTAACAGGCGAGTTATTACCTAAAAACTATTTTCTATTTCAAAAATTAAAGTTGAATAAGGATATATTAAAAAAATTAGAAGTAAAAGATAAATCATACAGCTTTGAAACGGATAATTACAATATAAAATATCATTTTACAAATAAAGAGGTAAATAATTATCTAGGAATAAATAGAGGGGAGTTAAGTCTTGATATAAAAGGACAATATAGTAAAAAAGATAAAACATATTTTCATTCGATAGTAATAAGAGAAGAAATTACGGATATTTATTTGGGAGAAAAAATAGTAGAAGAGAAAGGTAAGTAGAAGTATGAAGAATAATACATTATACGCCTCAGATATAACTTACGAATTTGAAAAAGCAAGAATAAAGGGATCAAATAGTGCTGAAATTTTAGAAAATGTGAAGAGGGAGATGGATGAACCTTATCAGAGAACCTAGAATACTTTGATGATTTTAATGATAAAGATACAGGTTCAAATTGATGATGGGGAGATTCAACTTAATTCAGAGGTTTTAAAAACTTAAAGGAATAACATTCAAACAAGAGCGGTATTATGTAGTCGAGAATATATAATTATAAAAAAAGAGGAGGAGAAATAATGAAAAAAGCCATAAAAATTGCGTTAACCACAATGGTAATATTGTGTATGATGCTCGCTACTATGCATTGGTTTAAAAGCCATCAAGAAGAAAAAAGATTAATAAGACAAGAGCAAGAAAGAATGGTAGAATATACACTTGAAAACTTTGAAGATATAAAAAAGATAGAATTTACTCACTTTGGTCAAAATTTCTCAACAAAATCTTGGAAAGCCGATGCCATAATAAATGATAAATTTGAAATAGGGTATAGCACGAGCAATTTAGGAGAGAATCAACCTATAAGTTTGATTTATAATCTTGAGGAATTGAAGATAAAAAAAAATAAAAAGCAAAAATCAGATAAAGATAATATAGAGGTAATATATTGGAAGGGTTAGTTGATGATAACAGATAGAAGTTACAGGGGATTTTCAAATAATGTATATAATATTGAGTGGGATAAAAAAAGTATAGAGTAGGAGAAGGACTTAAAGTTTTAGAAAAACAATACAAAATCCTTGCATTAGAAGATAGCCAAAACAATGGTATGCAAGCAATGGCAGTAGCTCCAGTAAATGACAGAGGGGAAATTGATACAAGCAAGATAGTAATAGTCTAAGATAGAACACGAATTTCAAACAATAGAT
>ERZ772957.1016-NODE-1016-length-19490-cov-8.643684_pt1 | contig 19490 bp, 13 predicted proteins | sample MGYA00580682_ERZ772957 | MGnify/ENA primary metagenome ERZ772957 (study PRJEB29015, sample SAMEA2737921) | human oral metagenome | biome: human oral; feature: human-associated habitat; material: dental | place: China | collected 2025 ...
AGCCGGTTGAGCCGGGCCGCGAGGAACGAGCAGCCCGAGTCGAAACCACCCCACAACCGGTAGCCAGAACCCAACCACAAGCCCACGGACACACCCCCTGGTTTCGACACGCCCCACTCGCTGACGCTCGCAGGTCGGCTCAACCAACTTGGGGATGAGATGGTTTCGACACGGCCTGCTCAACCAGCTTCAGGGTGGGGTTGACTCAATCGAGCAGAGCGAACACCTTCTCCGCGACCTTTTCGGCGATGCTCTCCCGCGACTCGCGGGCGCCCAGCACCAGGTAGCGTTCCGGGTCCTCACCGGCCAGCCGGAGGAAATGTTCGCGGGCGCGACGGTGGAACTCAAGGCCCGCGGCCTCCAGGCGGTCCTGTTGCCGGATGTTCGCGACCGCCTCGGCGGGGTCGATGTCGAGCAGCACAGTCAGGTCGGGCCGCAGCCCGCCCGTCGCCCAGCGTGCCACCTGCTCCACCTCGGTGAGGTCGAGCACCCGACCCGCTCCCTGGTATGCGATCATCGAATCGACGTAACGGTCGCACACCACCACATCGCCCCGGGCCAAGGCGGGGAGGATCACCTCCTCGACGTGCTGGGCCTTGTCGGCCGCGTAGACCAGCGCCTCGGTGCGGGCGGTCAACTCCGGGTGGCCGGGGTCCAGCAGCAGTTTGCGCAGCTTCGCTCCGATCGGGGTGCCGCCCGGTTGCCGCGTCAGGACGGGTTCGATGCGACGGTTCTGGAGCCGGGTGACGAGTTCCACCACCTGGGTGGACTTGCCCACCCCGTCACCGCCCTCGAAGACGACGAACAAACCGGGGGTGGTCTCGGGAATGATCATCTGCGCACCTTAGCCAGTAGTTTGCGGATCTTGACGACCCGCTCGGGCCAGTCGGCGACGAAACCGGCGCGGGCCGCGATCAGCCTCTGGTGGCATCGTTCCGTTTCCCGGCCACGCTCGAAGGCTTCCGCCGGGGTGAGATCCTCCAGGTCCGGGGGCTCGACGTCCGCGGCGCAGTCCCGCAGGTCGCGGGTGACCTGCGTGATGGTCTTCAGCAGTTTGGTTCCCGGTTTGCCGTGCAGCTGCACCGCCACCAGTCCACAGGCGTGCACCTGCTCGGCCCCCGCCAGTCGGTGCCGGAGGAGTCGGCGGTCAGCGACCGGCAGCGATCGGCCAGGATGTATGCCCCCTGCTGGGCGCGTTTCAGCAGCAGCTTCGCAGCGGGTTCGGCGGAGACGTCGCCGAGCCGCGGCGCCCGCACCGCAGCCACCAGCGACTCCGTCACGTCGAGAGCCGCCTGCCGGGGCGTGGCGGCCTTCTCAACGGCGGATTCCATGGCCTGCCGCCACTCGGGGTCGAGCACGTTCGCCAACCCCCGCACGTGTCCCCGGAACTTCTGGAGGGCATCCGTGATGGCTTCCTCGTCGCGGTACTGCGCCCGGACGAGATCCTGCAGATCGGCGGCGAACAGTCTCGTCACGAACGCCTCCATGGTTGCCTCACGGTTCAGCGGGCCGGGGTTCGGGAAGTCGGTGCCGCCGGTGGCGGGCGGGCCGAGGCGCTGCTGGAGGCTCGGGAACTCGTCGACGGCGGTCGCGGAGACCGCGTCCAGCGCGGCCAGCACGTGCTCCAGCTGGTGTCTGCCGAGCAGGTCGGTGGGGGTGAGGGTGGCCTCCCGGTAGCGGGCCGTCGCCATACCTCCGCGACGCACCGTGACCCGTTCGTCGCGGATGCTTCCCAGGGGCCCGTCGGGTCCCCGCAGAAGGTATTCGACCCGCTGGCATTCCAGCGCGGCCACCGGCCCGAGCACAGCGCGGCGCACCAGCGGCCGGGTGAGGTCGGCGAACTCCTGGGGCAGCTCGGCGGTGGCGTTGATGGGCACGATCCGTTCGGCGGGCAGGTGGGGCACCCATCCGGACGCGGCCAGGTACCAGTCCCCCACCCCACCGAGCACCCGGTGTGCCAGCACCACTCCGGCGCGCAGCAACCGGTCGTCGGGGGTGTCCAGGATGGTCACGTCGATGCTGTGGCTGGCCGCGCGGCGCTCCATCAACCCGGTGATCCCGATGGCGTCCGACAGCAGGGACGGGGCATCAGCCTGGAAGGGAAGGTCGAAACGCATCACCGCCGGTCGCTCGAAACCCATGGCACCTACCTTCCCACAAGGCCCGGGAAAACCCGAGCGACGCTCAAGAGGACGAACTGGTTGGACCAGAACCCTTCCCCAAGCAGGTTTATCCGGGCCACGAGCACACGTCCGCAGACATCCTCACCATGGTTTCGACACGACCGGCTCGCTGCCGCTCGTGAGGATCGGCTCAACCAGCTTCAGGGAAGGCAAAGCAGGTTGATCCGGCCCGTGAGCCCTTGGGCGAGCTGTCAGACCCCGGTTTTGTGGAGGCTGGTTTACCTGGTTCCGGTGGTTACCAGGTAGGGGTGGTTGTCGTGCTGGGGGTCGGTATCTGGTGGTGTTGTACCAGTTCACCCACTCGGCGGAGGCGACGGCGATGTGGGATAGTTGAGCGATCTTCAACCGGTTCACGCAATGGCGCGGATCGCGATGCGCTCACACAAAATCGCCCGAAACCACCGCACCAGCGCCTGCCCTGCCGCCGCGTTCAACGGTGGCTGGGAAGATGCTGGCCCAGGACGCAGCGCCCTGAGATCGCTATGCACTCTTGAATCGTCGACTTGTCATCCAGGCAACGCAGCATGTGGCCAGCGACATCAGCCCTGGGGATTGGCCATCCCAGCCAGCCACTCTCGGCATCCCGAAGCTCTCGGACCATGCCCGTGGCCCGCTTGTTGGTCAGACCTACCGGCCGGACGATCGTCCAATCCAGTCCGGATTCTTGGACCACTTGTTCCTGGGTGGTGTGGTCGGCGAGGGCCGGGGCGAGCATACGGGTTGCCAGGTACCGAATGCCGGGGGGCAGCATTCGTGCGGAAGAGCCAGCGCCCAACGAGGACTGCACGATGATCCGGCGCAGGCCTGTCTGCCCGGCGGCCTTGAGGACGGCCTGGGTGATGGCCGTTCGATCACGGCTGTCGTCGCTGCCACCACTGACCGTGACAAAAGCCGCCGTGGCATCTTTCAGCGCCTGGCGCACGATCTCCGGGTCATGGGCATCGCCGGAGATAAGGCGCGCACCGATAGGACCGGCACCGCGACGGGAGAGACACGTGACCTCGAAGCCCCGCTTCAGTGCCAACTCCGCGAGTTCCTTGCCCGTGCCGGACGAGCCGCCGATGACGCTGATTCGACGTCGGGCACCCTCGCGCTGGTGCGCAACGAGGGTCTGAGGTTCCGCGCTGATCGGTTTGTCGGCGCATCTCACCACACCTGTCGCGATCCGGCGCAGAGGCGGGGTCCAGCGATCCCGGAACTGGATCCACGGCCCGATGGCGTCCCGGTAAGGCATCCGGCCTGCATCGGGACCGAAAAGCCGGCTCTCCAGTTCGCCGGACTTCTGGCCAACGAGACCAGCTACCGCCGAGAGAACTCGGAGCCCGACGTTGCTGACGTATCGAACCGGATCCTCGTTGGCGATGTTGTCCTTGAGGTGGCAAGCGTACTCCCCGAGTGCCTTCAGGTCGGGAATTCGGCCCTCGTCGTATTCGCGCAGCGGCGTCGGGCTGCCAGAGGCCAGCGCGTCGGCCAGCAGCATCGCGTCCTCCAGACCGGAGTTGACGCCCTCGCCTGTCGGCGGGATGACGGAGTGGGCGGCGTCGCCGAGGAGGACGAGCCACTCGTCGTGGGACACCCGGGGGCAGCGCACAACGGCGCCGCCGAAGGGCACCCTCCCGAAGAAATCCACATAGGCGTCGCGAGTGAGCAGGGGGAGGACGAGCGGGGCGTACTGCCGCAGGTGCCGATGCAGGGCGTTGATGTGGTCCTCCGTGGGCTCCGTCGACAGGAGCAGGGCCTCCGCTGGGTCGCCCTTGATGGCCGTGACCGCAACGCACCACACGCCGTCCGGCAGCGTCGCGGTGTAGATACCTTTGCCCGTGAAGATGTGGTGCCAATTCGGATCCAGTCCGGGAGCCATTGCCCCGGGTGCCGAGAAGAGGACGCGGAACTGGACGCCCCAGTCACTCACCTCCGGGACGAAATCAGCAAGCTGCTCGGCCATGGTCTGACGCGTCTTCGACCAGACCCCGTCACATGCGATGACCAGGCCGTTTCCCACCTCGACCGTGGTGGTTCCTGTGAACTGCAGGGTTCGGGAGGCCAGATCGATGGCCTCCAGCCTGTGACCGGTGCTGAGAGTGATTCGCCGGTCCTGTTGCGCTGCAGCCAGAAGGATGCCCGTGAGCCGGGCTCGAGTGGTGCCGATGATGGTGCCAGACCGCATCGACGCAAGCATCCGGCGCCCGGCAAGGATCTTGAATCCCTCGACAAGTTCGCCCTGCGCGCGCAACTCCTCAACCAGACGCGAATCGATACGCCGCAACGTCTCCTGACCACGCGGGTTCACCCCGATCGGGTAGCTGTTCGCGTCGGTCAAAGAAATGGCATCCCGCGCCTCGTGGATTGTGACGCGCCGGTCTTGGGCCGCCAGCAGCAACGCTGCGGCCAGACCGACCGGGCCGGCACCGATGATGTGGATATCCGGGTTGGCCATGGGCTGTCCCTACCTTGTTGGAATTCCTTCCCCAACTCCGGACGACATACTACTAGAGGTGCCTGGTAACTCTGGTGGGGTTGAGACAGCGTTGGCGCAGACTTCGGAGGAACTCGGTCCAGAAGTCGGTCGACTCGCTGTCCCCGACGGGCATGCCGAGGATCTCGCGCCGTCCGAGGACGGAGACACCGACCGCGATGACGGTGGCCTGGGAGATGACCGGCCGTGTCGGCGGACGTCGAGGTAGGTGGCGTCGAGGTAGAGGCAGCCGAACCAGCTGCCTGTCCCGTACGCCTCGAGCCACTGCCGTAGCGTGCCCCGCACCACCCCAGATCAGCAGCGATCCCACGGACCGTGGCACCCGGCGGTGGACTCGTACAAGTCCACCGCCTGACGATGGAACTCCTCCGGAATAGTTCTTCCTCGACATGATGAACGATCTTTTCGTTTCCCCAGCCCCCGGCTGGATTCAGCGTGCCCAAAGAACGGGGTCAGGCTCCGTGCATGGCAAGATAACCAACCACCCCTCCTGGACAGGTACCCCCATGACTCAGACCTCACCCGCACGCAAGGCGGTTCGAGCCCTTGTTGTCAATGGGCGCGACGAACTGTTGTTGATCCATTGGGAAGACCCATTGGATGGACACGAGATCCTGGAGCCACCTGGTGGGGCGGTTGAACCTGACGAGAGTCTCGAGGCTGCGCTCCTCAGAGAAACCGCCGAAGAGACCGGCTGGGATATCCAGCTGTGCGGCACTCCTCGCCCCCACTTCCGAAAGACCACGTGGGCAGGCCAGACCTATGAGGGGACGGAGTGGTTCTGCTTGGCCCGGCCGCTGACGGCGAGCCAACAAACACTCGAGACCTACGAGCGGCCTTGGTTCAGGGGAGTGAAGTGGGTTCCGATTGATCACCTGCATGTGAGCCAGATTCCGTTGGAGCCGCCCCATCTCGTCTCGGTGTTGAAGGACGTGATGGGGCAATCTCCAGATTCCATGGGCGGGAGTCTGTCATGAGGCGCATCTGCCCAAACGCTTTCCTGATGCCATCGGCGGTCACGGTCTTGGGGATGCTGACTTCCGAAGGAATTGTTGCGCCCCGGGTTTTATGGAGGCAGTGATGACAGGAAGGATCACTGCACATGGGACAGAGGAAGTGCCTACCCGTTGGAGTTGCGTGAGCGGGCGACTCGGATGACGTTGGAGGCGCTGGCCGAGCCTGCCCGGCTCAATCAAGCCTTAGGGGTGGTCTTCTTCCGCGTCGTGGTCTTCTTCGCTGCGGTTGTCGTCTTCTTCCTGGTGGTGGTCTTCCGGGCGGGTTTCTTCGCCGGGCCCTTGGCGCGTTTCTCCGCGAGCAGTTCGAAGGCGCGTTCCGGGGTGATGGTCTCGGGCGAGTCGTCGCGGCGCAGGGTGGCGTTGGTCTCGCCGTCGGTGACGTAGGGGCCGAACCGCCCCGACTTCAGCACGACGGGTTTGCCGCTGGCCGGGTCGGCGCCGAACTCCTTCAGCGGGGGCGCAGCGGCCGCGCGGCCGCGGACCTTGGGAGCGGCATAGATGGCGAGGGCCTCATCGAGGGTGATGTCGAAGATCTGTTCCTCGCTGGTCAGCGACCGCGAGTCGCTGCCCTTCTTCAAATACGGCCCGTAGCGGCCGTTCTGTGCGGTGATCTCGACGCCCTCCAGGTCCTTGCCGACCACCCGGGGCAGGCTCATGAGGCGCTGCGCCGCGGCCAGGTCGATGCTGTCGAGGGACATCGACTTGAACAGCGACGCCGTCCGGGGTTTCACCGACTTCGGGGTGCCCTCCGGCAGCACCTCGGTCACGTAGGGCCCGAACCGGCCGTTCTTCGCCACCACCATGCGCCCGGATTCCGGGTCGACGCCGAGTTCGCGTTCCTCGGCGAGGGGGCGGCTGAGCAGCTCCTCGGCGACCTCTGCGGTCAAACCGTCGGGCGGCAGGTCGTCGGGGACGTTGGCGCGACGCCCGTCGGCGGCCTCGACGTAGGTGCCGTAGCGTCCGACGCGCACGTCGATGCCGGAATCGCCGAGCGGGAAGGTCGACAGCCCCTTCGCGTCGATGTCGCCGAGTTCGGTGACGAGCTTCTCGAGGCCCTTGGCGGTGTTCCCGTCGGGGCCGCGGTAGAAATCGGTGAGGACCTTCAGCCGCTCGGCCCTGCCGCCCGCGATCTCGTCGAGCAGCTCCTCCAGCTGCGCGGTGAAGGTGTAGTCCACCAGCTCGGTGAAGTGTTCCTCCAGCAGCCGGGTGACGGCGAACGCCAACCAGGTCGGCACCAGCGCGGAGCCCTTCTTGAACACGTAGTCGCGGGCGGTGATGGTGCGGATGATGGAGGCGTAGGTGGAGGGGCGGCCGATCTCCAGCTCCTCCAGTTTCGCCACGAGCGAGGGTTCGGTGTAGCGGGCAGGGGGTTTGGTCTCGTGCCCGGCCGCCTTCACCTTCTCGGCGGCGAGTTCCTGACCCGTGACAAGTTGCGGCAGCCGCGACTGCTTGTCGTCGCTGGCGGAGTCGTCGTCGGTGCCGGCGACGTAGGCCTTCAGGAACCCGTGGAAGGAGATGGTGCGACCCGATGCGGTCAGTTCGGCGCGTTCCACCGTGCCAGCCCCTGCCTGAACCGGCGCGGTGGGGGCGGCTGAGATGGCGACGCTGACCTGTTCGCCCTTCGCGTCGGCCATCTGGGAGGCGAGGGTGCGCATCCAGATCAGCTGGTAGAGGCGGTGGGCGTCGCCGGACAGGCCGGTGGCGTCGGGGTGGGTGAAGACGTCACCCGCGGGCCGGATGGCCTCGTGGGCCTCCTGGGCGTTTTTCACCTTCGAGGCGTAGATGCGGGGTTTCGGGGGCAGGTAGTGGGCCCCGAACAGCTGCTCGACCTGGTCGCGGGCCGCCGCGATGGCGGACTCCGCCAGGGTGACGGAGTCGGTTCGCATGTAGGTGATGAAGCCCTTCTCGTAGAGCTCCTGGGCCACCGACATGGTTCGTTGCGACGTGAAACCGAGTTTCCGGCCGGCCTCCTGCTGGAGGGTGGTGGTGCGGAACGGCTCGTAGGGACGACGGGTGTAAGGCCTGGCCTCCACCTGGTCGACTCGGAACGCGGCTGCCTGGAGGGCCGCAGCGAGCGCAGTGGCGGTGGTCTCGTCCAGTACCACGGCGGACGCATTGGTGGGCTGACCGGTGGAGTCGAAATCGCGGCCCTGGGCGACGCGCACCCCGTCAAGGGAGGTCAGGCGCGCGGGGAAAGTGCGGGGATCCGCCTCGGCGCCGCCGTCGAGGGTCACGTCGAGATCCCAGTATCCGGCGGGCACGAACGCGATGCGCTCCCGTTCCCGGTCGACGACCAGGCGGGTGGCCACGGACTGCACCCGGCCCGCCGACAGTTTCGGCATGACCTTCTTCCACAGCACTGGGGAGACCTCGTAGCCGTAGAGGCGGTCGAGGATGCGGCGGGTCTCCTGCGCGTCGACGAGGTCGGTGTCGAGCGGGCGGGGGTTGGCGACCGCCTCGGCGATGGCCGACGGCGTGATCTCGTGGAAGACCATGCGGTGGGCGGGCACCTTGGGTTTGAGCTCCTCCATCAGGTGCCAGGCGATGGCCTCGCCCTCGCGGTCACCATCGGTGGCGAGCAAGAGTTCGTCGGCGGTCTTGAGTTTCTGTTTCAGTTCCCGCAGCGTCGCCTTCTTGTCGGCGGCCACCACGTAGAGGGGCGCGAAGTTGTCGTCGATGTTTACGCCGGTGCGCGCCCACTTGAGTCCCTTGTACCTGGCGGGCACCTCGGCGGCGCCGGTGGGCAGGTCGCGGATGTGACCGCGGCTGGACTCCACCGTGTAACCGTCGCCGAGGTAGCCGGCGATCTTCGTCGCCTTGGTCGGCGATTCCACGATCACGAGTCGCTGCCGCTTTTCCACCATGGTGTTCCTGCCTCCCGTCTTCCGCATGGGAACAATAGCCCAAGGATCAACCCGGGCAATTCAAGGAAGCCGAAAGGCAGGTCGCGGTTACGCGCTCTCGGAAGCCAGGGGCGTTTCGACGGGACCGGAGGGCAGCATCACCTTCCCTGCGTCGCGGTAGCTGACGGTGGAGGCGAAGGTTTCCTGGTATCTGGTCTCGGTGGTCACCGGCTCGCTGACGTTCTCGAAGGATGTGGTGTTGACGTAGGTGGCGGATTTGTCGACGGTCTGGTTGTCGTTGAACAGGGAACGCAGTTTGACGTGATAGTTGCAGCGGCTGCTCCACGGGCCGTTCATGGTGAAGACGCTGCGCTGCTGAGCGGAGATGTCCACCTTCAACCGGAATCCGTCGACGCTCTTGCCGATGCCGTCCGCGACGACGCGGGAGAGGCCGGCGTTCGGGTTCCGCGGATCGGCACACTCCTCGATCACGCGGCTGTAGGCCCAGTCGGCGGAGTCGTGGGAGAAGCTTCCCGGAGTGACGGTGTTGTTCATGACGACCCGGGAACCGGACGGGTAGTTCGTGTTCAACCAGGCGCCGGGGACCGTGACGTCCCAGTTGACTCCCTTGGAGTTGGATGTGAGTTGTTCTGCCTGGCCGCTCGGTTTGCCCGCGGGCTGCCACGGCACGGTGGGTTTGACGGTCACGGGTTTGTCGTAGGGCATGGGAATGGTCTGGGTCCTGCCGTTGATCCGGACCTCGGCGACCGCGGCGGTGGTGGTGGCGGCGACCTGGAGGTTGACGCGGATGGAGCCCTTGACGTCCTTCTTCCTACGGACCGCCTCCTTGAAGACGCAGCTGATGGTCGAGTTCGTTCCCGTGTTGTTGAGGGCGCACTCGCCCGCTCTGGTCCCGTCGGCGGTGGTCATCGGTCTACGGGCGGTGGTGTCCTGGAGCCTGAGGAAACTGGGGAGCTCGATCGTGAACTCGTCGCCGAACGCCACCCGGGTGTTGCTTCCATCGTAGTTGACGTCGAGTTCGAGGTGGTCGCCCTGCCAGACCTCCTGGCGGTCGGCGACGGGGTTTCCCGACTGGTCCACGTGTTTGAGGACGGCATCGGTGAAGACGATTTCGGAGTTGATCCTCGCCTGCGCCGGGGCCGTCCCGGCGACGAGGAAGGCGGCCAGCGTCGCGATCACGACGAAGACCACGGTCGCGACACGCCGCCACGACGTGCGCGAACGTTCAAGACGCATTTTCCCTCCCGGGTGTTCAAACGCCGGAGAGTCCACAAAGGTTCCTGGCGACGATGAGCATCGCATGGCTGACGATAACTCTTGAAGACGGTTTTCGGGTAGTCCCCGCGAAGAATCTGCGCACCGGCACCTCGCGGGATTCACGGGAGCGGGCTGCTCGGGCGCCTCGCGCGCACCTCACGGAGCTTCGTTCCCGTGCGAAGAGGCCTGTCCCCGAGAGGGGGAAACATGGGACAGGCCTCTCCGCGGGGCCCGGGCCGGGAGGGCTCCCCGGCCCGGGCCTTTTCGTCCTGCCGGACTCAGCCTTCGTGGCCGGTCCTGGGCAGTCCGGGTCTCATGGGCGTCGGCACTGTTTTGGGAGCCTTCGCGGATTCGGAGGGGTCAACGGGATCCGATTCCCCGGGATCGGCCGGGTCGGTGGGGTCGGGATTCCCGGGATCGGGGGCCGGGGGCGCCGGGGGTTCACCGGTTGTCCTGGTGGCGTTGTTGGTCAGCAGGACGGGCAGGGTGGTCTGGTCGGCGACGGTGAAGGTCGCGGTCCTGGAGTCCCCGCCAATGGTGACCCGACTGTCCTCGGAGGAGAACTTCGGGTCCCCCCAGGTGATGCCGGTGGCGGCCGGGTTGGCGGTGGCGACGTCCTCGGTGAGGGTGATCTCGGTGCCCGCGGGGAAGGTTACCGACGGGGTGGTCTGGCCGACGGTGACCGTCATCCTGGCTGGGTTGGCGGGCGCGTCCCAACCTGGGAAGTCCGCGGCGGTCTTGCCGTTCGGCAGCTTGTAGGCGACGGTGACATCGAACTTCTGCCCAGCCGGGGGGACTGCGCTGCCCGCGCTGGCCTTGGTCACCTGGAAGCCGCCGAAGCCCTGACGGTAGGAGATGGTGGCACTGAACGACTCGAAGTAGGAGCGGGTGAACACGTTGGTGTCCTTGTTCGCCTCCACGAGGTGCGCCTGGTTGCGGTATTCGTGACCGGGGACGATCCTACCGCCGCCAGTGAACCTGGTGTCGAAGTCGATGCGGTAGTTCTTGTCGGTGGAAAGTGAGCCGGTCACCTTGAAGGTGACGGTTTTGCCCTCGAAGGAGGCCTGGATGCCGTAGCCGTCCTTCTTGACCTTCCCGTCGGCGGTGGCGACGACGCGTTCGGTCTCGCCGGTGCCGTCCGGGCCTGCCTGGACCTCCACCAGTTTGATGGTGGCGGGATCGGGAACCTCCAGACCGTCCTGGATGACGTCGGTGGCGGTGACCGGGCCGCCGTTCGGATAGTTGGCCTTGAGCCAGGAACCACCCAGCAGGACACGCCAGTTGATCCAGGTGCTGTTGGTGCCCACGCCCTTGGCGCCCTTGGTGAGCCGGGTGCTGGGTTTGAACTGCACCGCCGGGCGGAGGGTGATGTCCTCGTTCCAGGGATGGGCGACGGTGTATTCCTTGCCGTTGATGGTGAGGACGCTGGAGGTCTTGTCGGTGGTGCCCAGGGCCAGCAGCTGGGCCTGGATCTTGCCCACGACATCGAGTTTGCCCTCTATGGCATCGCCGAAGGTGCAGGTGATCCGGCTCCTGTCGACCTTGCACTCGCCGGCCTTGACGGTGGCGCCCTTCGAGTCGGTGTACTCGAGGGGTTTGATCACGTCACCACGGGAGTTTCCACCGTCCCGGTTGACGAAGGGCTCAGGCAGGTCGATGGTGAAGGACTGGCCCGGTTTGGGGTTGGCCTTGGTGGCGTCGAAGTCGACGTTCAGGTAGAACCAGTCCCCCTTGTAGAGCTGGCGGCCGGGGGCGGGGATCGCCTCACCCTTGTCGGTGACGTGGGTGAGGGTAACCGGCCCGAACTTGATGTCGGTGTTCTGGTCGGCCCGAGCGGGGGAACTGCCGACGCTGAGCAACGCTGCGGAGGCGACCACGAGGGCTGCGGCTGCGCCGGCCGCCCGTCGCAGAAGCGAACGCGGGTGATTCATCGGTACCTCTCACTGGCGACACGGCCGGAAGAAACGGCTTCCTCCCGGTGTGGCGAGTCGTTGAAGGACGAATCGCCGACGAAAGTATAGGTATTCGTCGACCTTTCGGCCAATTCACCTGCTCAGAAGTGATTTGCCCTCCGCTACGCAGGGGTTTCCTGGACGGCTGCCCTCCGTCGGTCCGTCTGGTTTCAGGGCGCAGTTCAGCGGCCGGCCTCCCCGTGGGACCCGGGGCCGGTTCCGATTCGTGGGTGAGGTCTCAGCCCTGGGGCCAGGAGGGCATGGAGAGCAGGGTGAAGGTGGTCAGCGCCTCATGGGGAGCCACCAGGGTGCTGTAGACCCCCGCCTCGACGCGCCGCATCCCGCGCTCCTGCGCGGCGTGGGCGTCGTGCGCCAGGGACATGATCTCCCAGCGCTCGCCGTCTTCGGTGATGCGCATGGCGCGCACCGGGATGCCCTCCCAGGTTCCATGGACCTTCACCACCCCGGCCTGGGAGATCCGGTCGAGTTCAATGACGATGCGCCGCTGGGCGCCGTTGTCGTCGCGGCGCAGCCCGATCACGTCGCGCAGCGACCCGTCCTCGCCGAAGTTGAACTGCCCCGGGGAGAAGGAATCGGCCTCCTTGACGCGGAAGGCCTGCATGCTGAGCGGGTCGGGGCTGCCGGGCGGGGTTTTCGTCCCGTCGGGTTTCTTCCAGCCCATGAACAGGCCCCGGTAGGTGGCGACGACCTCGGCGGCCGCTCCCCCGGATTCCCGCCGCAGGATCTGCGCGCCAGCCCGCAGGATCGTCGGATCGACGTATAGCCTCGAGGCCTGGGGGTCGCTGGGCAGGGCGACGACGCCGTCGCCGTTGAAGGGCGGCAGTTCCAAGAAGTCTCCCCTGGCGACCGCGCGCTCCTCGTCGGTGGTGCCGCCCATGGCGGGGTAGACGGTGTCGGTGGGCAGCAGCGGGAAGCGCAGGGTGTGGACGACGTCTGCTCCGGCCAGGGGACCGTCGGGCCCATCGAGGTCGAGCGCAGCGACGAGATCCTTCGCGGGATCCTCGGGGTTGATCGAGTCCGCGGACACGGCGTAGCCGAAGTTGAGCGCGTACCCGCGCTCAAGGTATGCCTCGAGCAGGTCGAGGGCAAGAAGCTTCTCGAGCCAAGTCGTCATCGGATTCTCTCTCCGTCGCGGAAACCTGTTAGCAGGATCATGTCACTTCTTGGCGCCGCGTTCAGAGAACGAGCATGTCGAACAGATGGACAACAACTTCTCCAGTCGGGTTTCACGCGGCAGCAAGGAAATGATAACGGCCGGGCCGGGAGATTCTTCCCCGGCCCGGCCGTTCACCGGATCGCCCGGTCAGCTGCCGGTCCTCGGCAGGCCGGGCCTCACGGGCGGTCTCCTCGTTCCCTGTCCCGTCGGCGCCGGAACCCCTGGGGTGGTCGGGTTCACCGTGACGGTGGGCCCAGCCGACGAGGTCGGGCCGGGCGAGGCGCTCGGATCACCGCTTTGCGACGGCGAAACGCTCGGAACACCGGTCGGCTGCGGCGACGGCGAAACACTCGGGACAACCGACGGCGAGGCGGAGGGCCCGGGGATCGGGGCGGATTCCTTGGTGTAGGTGTTGGTGACGTTCACCTTGACGGTGTCATCCTTGACGACGGTCACCGCCTGGCCCTTGTCAAGGGTCAAGGAATAGCCGGCACGCGGAGACGGCACCTCGGAGACCACCTCACAGGTGGTGCCGGCCGGGAACCTGCCAACCACCCTGTCCTCACCCGCGGTCACCGCCACAGTGCCCGTGGCGGCGACGGCACCATCATCGTCCTCACCCGCGGCGGAGCACTTGTACTCGATACCGAAGGTGTCGGTACCCTCGGATCCACCGGTGACGAGGGTCTTGGAAATCGCAAACACACCAAGATCCTTGGTGTAGGTGTTGGTGACATTCACCTTGGCGGTATCGTCCTTGACGACGGTCACCGGCTGACCCTTGTCAACGGCCAAGGAGTAACCAGCACGGGCCGCCGCAGTCTCGTCCTCGGAAATCACCTCACAGGTGGTGCCGGCCGGGAATCTACCCACAACCTTCTCCGCACCAGCACTCACATCCACTGCACCCTCAGCAGCGACCCCACCCTCACCAGCAGCTGAACACCTGTAATTCACACTGAACGTGTCAGCCCCGGTGGAACCACCATCAACAACAGCCTTGGAAATCGCAAAGGCTCCGTTGGGGGAGGCCTCGGTGGTGTTCATCAGCGAGACGGGAAGGGTCACCTGGTCCTCGACGGTGAAGGTGGCCTGGGTTTTGTCGCCGTTGATGCTCACCTTGTTGTTGGCCGACGAGAACACCGGGGCACCCCAGGCAATCCCGGGGGTCGCGGGGTCGGCGGAACTCGCGTCCTCGCTGAGGGTGACCACCGTTCCCTTGGGGAAGGTCGGCATGTACGGCGTGGTGTTCCCGACTGTCACGGTCAGTTTCGTCGGGTTCTCAGGCGCGTCCCAGCCGGGATAATCCGCTGCCGTGGTGCCTGCCGGCAGGGCGTAGTTGACGGTGACGTCGAATTTCTGGCCCCGCGGCGGGACCACGTCGCCCCGGATGTTCTTGCCTACCTCGAAACCACCGAAACCCTGCTTGTAGGTGACGATTGCCTTGAAGGACTCGAAATAGCTGCGAATAGCAGTGGGAGTGGTGTGGCCCGCCTCGACGAAGGTAGCAGCATTGGTGTACTGGAATCCGGGAACCACCCTGTCACCGCCCGTGAAGGGGGTGCTGAAATCCACCCGGTAGTCCTTCTCCGTGGAAAGCGGTCCCTCGACCTTGAAGGTGACGGTCCGCCCCTCGATGCTGGGGGTCACCTTGAAGCCGTCCAGCTCACCGGTGCCGTCCCCCTTGGCGACGACGCGGTCGGTGGCCTTGCCGGTGGCGGGATCACCGTACACCTCGATGAGCTGCACCGTGGAGGGATCCGGCACCTCCATGCCCACGCTGATGGTGTCCTTGATGGTGACGGGTCCGCCGTTGGGGTAGTTGTTCTTCAGCCAGGTGCCACCGAAGATGACGCGCCAGTTGATGACCTTCGATCCGGAGCCGACCCCGGTGGCCCCCTTGACCGCCCTGGTGCCCGGGGTGAACGGCACGATCCCGGGCGCGACGATGTCCTCGCCCCAGGGGTGCTGGAGCACATGGTTCTGTCCGTTGATGACGAAGGTGCTGCTGGTCCTGGACGTGACCCCGTCCGCCACCAACTGCGCCCGGAGCGTCCCCAGGATGTCTGTGCGGCCCCGCACCGCGTCGTTCAGGGTGCACGTGATGAGGCTGGCCTTGATATTGCAGTCACCGACCTGAGTCGCACCCACCATGAGGGGTTTGATGACCTCCCGCTGGGAGTTCCCCGCGTCGCGGTTCACGAATGGTCCGGGCATGGAAATGGAGAAGGTGTCCCCCGGCTTAGGATTGGCGGCCGTTGCGTCGAAGGAGACGTCCAGGAAGAAGAAATTCCCTCGGAGAAGCTGCCGCCCGGGAGGCGGTACGGGATCCCCGGTCTCGGTGACGTGGGTCAATGTCACCGGACCGAATTTGATGGCGTCGTTCTCCTCAGCACGCGCCGGCGTGTCGTGTGCCGGGATACCCAACACGGCCAGCACGAGAGCAGCCAGCACCGCGATGAAACGCCGCCACGGCGACGTCTTTCGGACATCGGTCATGAATCCCCCTCCTGAAACCCGCGACCCCGGAAAACCGCCCGGGGGAACGCAATCACGGGTCAGCATAGGGGCAATCCCCAGCGCCCGGAAAGCGGGATTGGAAATACTTTTCCTTCATCACGGCAAACAGCCAATCAAACCCGGCGAACGGGGTCTAACTTTCGGGTCGCGGAACGGTTCCCTCCTCTCCAAAACCGATTGAGCCAGCACGTGAGGCTCACGCGAACAGCTGAGTCGAAACCGCCCAGAACCCGAAAAGCAAACCCGACCACAAAGCCCCGAATACACCCACCATGGTTTCGACACGACCCACTCGCTGACACTCGCAGGCCGGCTCAACCAGCTTTGATGCGGAACGGTTTCGACACGACCCACTTGCAGAGCGAGCAGACCAACCCCGACCAGATTCCCCGTTTCCGTCCCCGCACCTTCCGCCGTACGCGGCGGATTCAGGTCTTGAGCAGCGCCCCCGTGAGGAAATCGACGGAGCGTCGCACCCGAGCGGGAAGATCCGCCATGGCGCTGCGCCCGGTGATGACCTTGACGATGTCCAGGTACAGCACGGCGTAGATGGTGTGAGCGATGTCCTCGAGATCAGCCGAGGGGTCTCGCGGCTTCGCCTGGTGGAGCAGCAACACCTGAAGGATGGCCTGTTCGACGCGCGAGACGCTGCTGGTGGCCTTTTCCCGGTGCTCGACGCTACCGAACAGGGCCTCGCGCTCGTACGCGAGCATGTTCTCGGGGTGGGTCATCGACTCCTCGACGAAAGGCCGCAGGATGACGATGATCGACTCGGCCATCGCCCGTCCCTCCGTCGCCTCCGACAGGCCGGCCTCGATGCCCTCGGCGAAGCGACTGTTCATCACGGCGACGAGCAGTTCGGCCTTGGAGCCGGCGTACCTGAACAGGGTGCCCACCCCCACCTCCGCGGCCTCCGCGATCTCCGCAGTGGTCACCGCCTCGTAACCCTTCTCGGCGAAGAGCCTGGTGGCGGCCTCCAGGATGCGTTCCTGCTTGGCCGTCTTCTTGCGTTCGCGCAGCGAGGTTCCCGACGCCGGTATCGGCTGCTGCATGTTCATCGTCACCACCTGGCTCACGGGACATCGTTAAGACTGCTTCCACGATACCATTTTGGAGCACACTCCGAACGGAGTACAATCCGTTTCAGGGACGTCGCGGAGGGCGCGGCGTCGGATGGATGAAAGCTGGGAATCATGACTCGCAGGGCGTACATGATCGGGGCGGGGATCGGGAACCTCGCCGCCGCCGTCTATCTGATCCGCGACGGCGGCTGGCGCGGCGATCAGATCACGATCCTGGGGCTTGAAACGCACGGGGCGAACGACGGCGCGGCCGTCAAGGAATTCGAGGGCGAGTACGGGCACCGCCCGCTGGGCAATTCCGAGGGTTTCCTCAACCGAGGCGGGCGGATGCTCAACGAGGAGACCTACGAGAACTTCTGGGACGTGATGGGCAGCGTGCCGTCGCTGGACCAGCCGGGCAAGTCCGTCACGCAGGAGATCCTCGACTTCGACCACGCGCACCCCACCAAGGACATCGGCAGGCTGATCGACTCCGAGGGGCTGCGCGTCTCGGGCCCGAAGGGCTACCGGCACATGCAGTTCACCAACAAGCAGCGCCTGCTGTTGACCAGGCTGATGATGCTGCCGGAGTCGCGCGAGAGCGAACTCGACGACGTCTCGATCCGCGATTGGTTCGCCGAGACACCGGACTTCTTCGAGACGAATTTCTGGTGGATGTGGCAGACCACGTTCGCCTTCAAGGATGTCTCCTCCGCGGCCGAACTGCGTCGCTACATGAACCGCATGATCCTCGAGTTCTCCCGCATCAACACCCTGGAGGGGGTCACCCGCACGCCGTACAACCAGTACGAGTCGGTCATCCTGCCGCTGCGCACCCACCTGCAGGGGCAGGGCGTCACCTTCATCACCAACCGCAAGGTCACCGAGTTCGTCTTCGCGGACACCCCGCTGCGCGACGAGATCATCGTCACCGGCCTGAGGTACGAAGAGGTGGACAACAACGACGCCGAGGGCCTGATCGAGGTGCGCCCCGAGGATCTCGTGTTCGACACCAACGGTTCCATCACGGATTCGACGTCGATCGGGGACCTGGACACCGCGGTCGTCGAGGACCACCGTTACTCGCCGTCGGCCCTGCTGTGGAAACAGGCCGCGGGACGGTTCTACAATCTCGGCCACCCGGACAAGTTCTTCAACGACCGTTCGCAGTCGGAGTGGACGAGCTTCACCGTCACCACCTCCGATCACGACCTCATCAACGAGATCTCCCGGCTGACCCGTCAGCTGCCCGGAAACGCGCTGAACACCTTCGTCGACTCCACTCCGTTGATCTCCCTGGTGATGCACCACCAGCCGCATTATCACGCCCAGACCCCCGAGCAGGGAGTCTTCTGGGGGTATGCGCTCCATCCGCGCCGCCCGGGCGATTTCATCGGCAAGCCGTTCATCGAGATGACGGGGCGGGAGATGCTGCTGGAGACGATCGGGCACCTGGGTCGCATCGACACCACCGCACATCCGATCACGGATCGCGTCGATGAGTTGATGGCGACGGTGATCAACGTGGTGCCCGCTCACATGCCCTACGCGTCGGCCCTGTTCAATCGGCGCACCACGCTGGACCGCCCGAAGGTGGTGCCCGACGGGTCGAAGAACCTGGCGTTCGTCAGCCAGTTCGCCGAGATGCCGTTCGACATGGTTTTCACCGAGCAGTACTCGGTGCGGTGCGCGCAGGTGGCCGTGTACACGCTGCTGGGCCTGGACAAGCCGTTGACGGCGCTGCATCACTACGAGCGGGATCCGCGTGTGCTCGCCAAGGCGACCAAGGTGATGTTCCGCTAGACGAGGACGCTGGTGTGGTCTGATTCCAGCCGCCAGCCGCTCTCCCCCGACGCGGATTCGCCTGCCTTGCGGTCAATCGCCTGCGCTGTGGCGCTGGCCTTTGCCGACAGGGCAGGCATTCGCCCGCGAAGGCCAGCAAACCGGATCTAGGGATGGAGAAGATGGAGCGGGCGACGGGAGTCGAACCCGCCTCTGAAGCTTGGGAAGCTTCCATTCTACCGATGAACTACGCCCGCGCGTCGCTCAAGGACGGGCCCAGTCTAGCGGAGGTTTGCACCCGCTTGGCAAGCCGGGATGCCCCAGGGCACCGCGGAACCCCTATGCTTGCCGCATGAATATCCTGGGCATTGACGTTGGCGGCTCCGGCATCAAGGGTGCCCCTGTTGATCTGACGCTAGGAGATTTCGCCGAGGCCCGGGTGCGCATCCCCACCCCTGCCAAGTCGAGTCCCAAGAACGTCGCGGCGGTGGTGGCGGAGATCATCGAGAACTTCAAGGAGCAGATCCCCGCCGGTTCCCGCATCGGCTTGACCGTTCCCGCCCCCGTCGTGCACGGGAGGGTGCCGTTCATGGCGAACCTCCACAAGTCGTGGGCGGGATTCGAAGCAGCGACGTTCTTCGAGGATCGGCTGGGACGTCCCGTCACCCTGGTCAATGACGCCGACGCCGCCGGGCTGGCGGAGGTCCACTACGGCGCGGCGAAGGGCAACGACGGCCTGGTGATCATGACCACCCTGGGCACCGGCATCGGCAGCGCCATCATCCATCGCGGGGTGTTGGTGCCGAACGCCGAACTGGGGCACGTGGAACTCGACGGTTTTGACGCGGAGACCCGCGCCGCCTCCTCCATCAAGGAGAAGGAGAAGCTCAGCTACAAGGAGTGGGCTGTTCGTCTGCAGCGCTACTACAGCCACATCGAGATGCTGTTCTCCCCCGACCTGTTCGTCGTCGGTGGTGGGGTTTCGAAGGATTCGGAGAAGTTCCTGCCCCTACTGCAGCTGCGCACCCCCATCGTCCCGGCAAAGATGCGCAACCGGGCGGGAATCATCGGCGCCGCGCTAGCGGCACAGGACGCGAACCTGCACCCCGACTCCTCCCAAGCCGGTTGAGCCGGGCACTCCCTCCCGAAGCTGGTTGAGCCGGGTCGCGAGGAACGAGCGACCCGAGTCGAAACCCCTGACA
>ERZ772957.1018-NODE-1018-length-19485-cov-5.368245_pt1 | contig 19485 bp, 14 predicted proteins | sample MGYA00580682_ERZ772957 | MGnify/ENA primary metagenome ERZ772957 (study PRJEB29015, sample SAMEA2737921) | human oral metagenome | biome: human oral; feature: human-associated habitat; material: dental | place: China | collected 2025 ...
CCACTGGTACCCTAGTGTTGCACTTGAAATCCGAATCCAAGGTCGTCTGAAAACCCGAATCCCAAGTTTTCAGACGACCTCTTTATTTTCAAAACCAGCTTACTTAATGCGCCCTGCTTTCAACACGCGTTGGGCGAAGAACACCATGCCTGTGATGAAGAACGCCAGCCCAAGCCAGGATGCGGTGGTTTCCCAGTTTTCCAGACCCAGCGCGAGCGGGGCGTCGGAGCCGCCGTTGGTCACGGAGAAGGCGATGATGAATGCCATCACTACGCCGACCAGGCTTTCGCCGACAATCAAACCGGCGGAGAACAAGGTTCCGATACGTTCGGCGTTTTTCAGACGACCTTCACGGTTTTCCGCTTTCTTACTGATGATGTGTTTCAACACCGCCGCCAACACTGCGCCGATCACGATAGGCATATTGATGGACGGCGGCAGGTAGATGCCCATGCCGACTGCGAGGACAGGCAGTGCGCGTTTGCCGCCGGACGATTTTTTCAACACCAAATCGACGACGATCAACACCGCGCCGATCGCGATGCCGGTGAAGATGTACGCCCATTCAAGGTTGTGGGCGAAAATACCTGACGCGATGGTCGTCATCAAAGTCGCTTGCGGAGCCGCCAAGGCCTGTGCCGCGTCCATGCCTTCGCGCGGCATTGCGCCGGTAAAGCCGTAGGCTTCGTAGAGCAGTTCCAACACGGGCGAGATGACGAATGCGCCGACGATACAGCCGATAATCAACGCAATCTGTTGTCTCCAAGGCGTTGCTTTGAGCAGGTAGCCGGTTTTCAAGTCTTGCAGATTGTCGTTGGAAATCGAAGCCACACAAATCACTGCCGAGCCGCAGAACAATGTCAGAGCCAGCAAGAATTTGCGGTTGGCTTCATCCGCCATCAAGCTGCCGGATTCGCCCACGACCAACAACACCAGCGAAATGATGACGATGGAAACGATGCCCACGCCGGAAATCGGGCTGGAAGACGAGCCGACCAAACCCGCCATATAACCGCAGGCGGCGGCGACCAAAAAGCCGATGATGGAAGCCAAAAGCGTACAAACGACCACCAAAAGCCAAGCCATGCCGCCTGTAATGTGCGAATCGCCGATAAAGTGATAAAACGATACGCCCAACACCAACATCATGGACAATACCCAAAAAATCATGGTCTTAGGCGACAAATCCTGTTCTGTACGTTCCGCCGCAGGCGCGCCGCCGCCGAAACTCTTGAACGACATTTTCAGACCTTCCACCATCGGCTTGAGCAGCATCAAAAGCGTCCAAACCGCCGCGATACCGATAGTACCCGCGCCGATAAAGCGTACTTTTTCCTTCCACAGCTTCATCGCAAACGCCGCCATTTCCATATCGGCAGGCTGCGGAATGTGCGATGAAAAATACGGCACGGCAATGCCCCAAGCAATCGAAATACCCAGCAGGATGGCGATACCGCCCGTCAGACCGACCAGATAGCCCGCGCCCAACAATGCCAGCGAAAAGCCCATCGGCAGTTGGAAAATCGCCGTGCCGCTTTTGAACCAATAACTCGCACTGTCGGCAATCACGCGCAAACCATTGGAACAAAAGCTCATAAAGCCCGCCAACGCGCCGCCTGCCGCCAGCTCTTTAATGCCGCTACCGCCCTGACGGCCTTCCTCCTCGTGGCTGCCGACTTTCAAAATCTCCGCCGCCGCCACGCCTTCGGGATAAGGCAACTCGCTTTTCACCACCATCGCGTAACGCATCGGAATGGTGAAAATCACCCCCAAAATCCCGCCTGCCATACACAACAGCGCAGTCTGCCAAAACGGAAAACCACTCCAATAACCTGCCATCAACAAACCGGGCAGAACAAAAATAATGCTCGAAAGCGTACCCGCCGCCGAAGCCTGCGTCTGCACCATATTGTTTTCCAAAATATTGCTGCCTTTGAAAAACTTCAAAACCGCCATCGAAATCACCGCAGCCGGAATCGACGAGGCAAAGGTCAAACCGACTTTCAAACCGAGATAAACGTTTGACGCTGTAAAGATCACGGTAATCAGCGCACCGAGTATCATGCCCCGAAGCGTCAGCTCGCGGTAATCCGCGTAAGGATCGTGAGTGGATTGTGTCATCGTGGATAGCCTTTCGGTTAAGAAAAAACGTACGGCAGGCTCGAACCGGCTGCCGATTCTGCCTTTATGTTGTTGCCGCAGCAAGGAAATGTCAAGTTAGACAAAGAATGTGCAAAGAAAGCGGAAAGGCAAAAGGTCGTCTGAAACCTTAAATCTCCCTTTTTCAGACGACCTTTTGTCCTTCTGAAATATTATTTATTCTTAATGTAAGCATGATATTATCCCATGCATACGCTGGAAAAGCGGTGAAAATCTCGATACCGCAGCCTACCCGACAGGGTGTCCGAGAGCGTGTGCAAGTGATTTCGAGCCTTGCCCGGCGTCTGTTCCACACTTCTTTCCAGAAGTTCGACAATTTCTTTCTTTTTATCGATTCGGTACGGTAGCAAATAAACCTCGCCTGCCTCTTGTTTTCAGACGACCTTTATCATTGTGAAATCACTATATAATACCGCTCATCAAATTCCCGATACGAGCCAGCCATGTCCGCATCCCAACCCACCATCGCTGCCATCGCCACCGCACCCGGACGCGGCGGCGTCGGCGTTATCCGTCTTTCCGGCAAAAACCTGCTGCCTTTGGCGCAAACCCTCAGCGGCGGCAAAACGCCCAAACCGCGCACCGCGCTTTACACCGACTTTCTCGGCGGCGACGGGCAGCCGATAGACAACGGCATCCTGCTCTACTTCGCCGCACCCGCCAGCTTTACCGGCGAAGACGTGATTGAATTGCAGGGGCACGGCGGTCCTGTGGTAATGGACATGCTGCTTTCGCGCTGCCTCGAACTGGGGGCGCGCATGGCGGAGCCGGGCGAATTTACCAAACGCGCCTTCCTCAACAACAAACTCGACCTTGCCCAAGCCGAAAGCGTCGCCGACCTTATCGACGCCTCCAGCAAGTCCGCCGCACGCATGGCGTTGCGTTCGCTCAAAGGCGCGTTTTCCCAACACATACACGAGCTGGTGGATGACCTTATTACTTTGCGGATGCTGGTTGAAGCCACGTTGGACTTTCCCGAAGAAGACATTGACTTCCTCGAAGCTGCCGACGCGCGCGGCAAGCTCCAAGTCCTGCAAGGTCGTCTGAAAACCGTCCTCGCCAGCGCGGAACAAGGCGCGATTTTGCGCGAAGGCATGAACGTCGTCCTCGTCGGCGCGCCCAACGTCGGCAAATCCAGCCTGCTCAACGCCTTGGCGGGCGACGACATCGCCATCGTAACCGACATCGCCGGCACCACCCGCGACACCGTGCGCGAACAAATCACCCTCGACGGCGTGCCCGTCCACATTATCGACACCGCCGGCCTGCGCGAAACCGACGACGTGGTCGAACAAATCGGCATCGAGCGCAGCCGCAAAGCCGTCTCCGAAGCCGATGTCGCCCTGATTCTGATTGACCCGCGCGAAGGCGTGAACGCCAAAACTCAAGCCATTTTGAACAGCCTGCCCGAAGGTTTGAAAAAAATCGAAATCCACAACAAAGCCGATCTGACCGGCGAACCCGTCGCCGTCCGTTCAGACGGCCTCGCGCAAACCGGCGCGGACACCGTCATCAGCCTGTCCGCCAAAACCGGCGCGGGTCTCGACTTGCTCAAACACGCGCTGTTGCAGGAAATCGGCTGGCAGGGCGAAAGCGAAAGCCTGTTCCTCGCCCGCAGCCGCCACCTCAACGCCCTGCACGAAGCCGAAGCCGAGCTGGAAAACGCCGCCCTCTGCGACAACAACCAAATCGAGCTTTTCGCCGAACACCTGCGCCTCGCCCAAAACGCGTGCAGCGAAATCACCGGCGAATTTACCGCCGATGATTTGCTGGGTGTGATTTTCTCGCGCTTCTGCATCGGCAAATAAGATTAAACCTTATCCATACGCGAAAGGTCGTCTGAAAACCAAGATTCAGGTTTCAGACGACCTTTTGTATGTCTTGCTCAGAGCGGTTTTTAATCCGCGCCTTTGAGCATTTTATTCAAAACGGGAACAAGCAATAACAATACCACACCGGTTATCACGCCTATGCCGCAAAGCATCCAGTAGAAATCCAGCGGTGCTTTATCGTTGAATCCTTCTTTAAACAGCACGCCGCCCAAAGTGAAGCCCAATGAGAGCCCTAAGAAATTGAGCGCGACCATTTGGGTTTTGAACATGGGTGGGGCGATTTTGGTGGAAACGGAAAGCGAAATCGGAGAGATCATGAGTTCGCCTATAGTGATGGCAAGCAGGATTAGCGCGAAAACGATGATCGGCATGGGCGTGCCGGATGAGATATACGGTATAAACCCAAGATAGGATACGCCGACGACAATCATCGCCAATGTAAATTTCAATGGGGTTTTCGGCTGGTGTTTGCCCATTTTCGTCCAAATCGCCGCCATCACGCCGGAAAAGAGGACGACCCACATGCTTTGGATGGAATCTTTCCAGGCAACGGGGACAGTCCAGCCGCCTATGGTTCGGTCAACCGTTTCGTCAAAGTACACCGTTGCCACAGTATAAACTTGGAACCAGACAGCCCAAAACAGGCAGATGGTCAGAAACAGCGGAATATAGGCGGTGATGTAGCGTTTGTTTTCAGACGACACATGGCTGCTGCCGAGCAGTCGCGCGAAATAGGCGATGACGGTGAGGATGACCGTGCCGAGCAGGAATTTGGAGAAGTTGTCCAAATTGAGCGTGTCTGACGCAATCAGGCTGCCGACAATTAAGACAATCAACACACCTATTGCCGCAGCGGTTTTCACTTTTTCAGGACGCAAAGGATTGGGCGCAGGCGTGTGCGGCAGCAGTTTGCGCCCGACGGAGTAACGCCACAGCCCCAAAGCCATACCGACTGCCGCCGCGCCGAAACCATAGTGGAAACCCATCTCGGTTTGCAGCAAGCCGGTCAGGAGCGGGCCTAAGAAGCCGCCGATGTTGATGGAGATATAGAAAATCGAAAAACCCGCATCGCGCAGGGGCTTCATATCGTCCGCCTCATAAAGCGAGCCGACCATCGAGCTTGCCGACGATTTCACGCCGCCGCTGCCCAATGCGATAAGTACCAAGCCGCACAACAGCCCGTAGAGACCCGGTGCGATTGCCAAAACGATGTGTCCGAGCATGACCACGATGCCGGAAATAAACAGCGTTTTTTCCGCGCCCCAAATCCGGTCGGCAAGCCATGCGCCGAGTATGGTGGACAAATAAACACTGCCTCCGTACGCGCCGACGATGCCGCCGGCGAGCGACTTGTCTATGCCCAAACCGCCTTTGTCGGCAGTGTAATACAGATAAATCAATAAGATACCCTGCATACCGTAAAACGAGAAACGTTCCCACAATTCGATGTGGAACAGAGTAGAAAGCTGGATGGGATGCCCGAAGAAGGTTTTTTCCTTGCGGGCGGAGTAGTTGTCAGACATAAAAGTTCTCCAAAGGCGTTGAAACCGCCTTTTATTTTCAGTTGCGGCACATTGCGCACCGTCCATTTTTCAGCCGTATATGGCATAACCTTTTTTAACGTAATATTAAAAAACTGTCAAACTGATTGACCTAAAAAAGCAAAAGGTCGTCTGAAAAACAGAATTCTGTTTTCAGACGACCTTTTTCAATAATCGGGACATACAGGCCGGACGGTAAGCCGGGTTCTGTCTCGGACAGTCATTCCTCTAGGCACACCATTACTGATGCACTCCAGCAACCTACCCGAACGCTCGGCGAGCAGCGTCAAAGCGTTCTGTTTGGTCTTGCTCCGGATGGGGTTTAGCCTGCTGCGCCTTGTTACCAAGTGCACGGTGCGCTCTTACCGCACCTTTTCACCCTTACCCGTGCCGCCCGAAGGCGGCCGTCGGCGGTATTGCTTTCTGTTCCACTTTCCGTCGCGTTTCCGCGCCCGGCCGTTAGCCGGCATCCTGCTCTGCGGAGCCCGGACTTTCCTCCCCGTATGCCTTACGCGATACGCGGCGACTGTCTGTCCGACCTGTATGAAGTGCGGATTATAACACAATAAAAACATACCGTTTGAGTATAAAAAACGACCATTTATCACGCTTTTTGCATATTTTACACTAAAAAAATGCAAATAAAATAAACCGTTTAACTAAAAATGATACCTTTCGTCGCAAAAATCAGATGACATAAAAATGAAACACGCATAGAATGATTTTCACATAACTACTTTAAATTGAGAACATTACGATGAAAACGCCTTACCCTCATATCTTATCTTGTATTGCCGTTTCAATATTAACAGCCTGTGGAGGAGGTGGCGGAGGCGGTACACCGTCTGTCGCTCCAACCCCGACTTACCCGATTGTCCAACCGGGCAATATTCCGAATCCATCCGGACACACGGAAAGAACGGCAACCTCTCCTGCCGGTAATCAAGCCGATGCAAATAATGCTTTAGAAGCATCTGAAGAAAATATTCATAAAGAAGTAGAAAATTCCGTAAATTCAACACAAACGTCGTCTGAAAACCAGAATCAAGACGTAAAAGCGGATAGCAACGACAAAGCCGAAGCGGAACGAAAAGCGGCAGAAGAAGCAGCCAAAGCTAAAGCAGAAGCCGAACGCAAGGCCGCTGAAGAGGCTGCCAAAGCTAAAGCCAAGGCTGAAGCGGAACGAAAAGCTGCGGAAGAAACCGCTAAAGCTAAAGCCGAAGCTGAACGCAAAGCTGCCGAAGAAGCTGCCAAAGCTAAAGCCAAGGCTGAAGCGGAACGAAAAGCTGCGGAAGAAGCTGCTAAAGCCAAAGCTGAAGCCGAGCGCAAAGCTGCGGAAGAAGCTGCCAAAGCTAAAGCCAAGGCTGAAGCGGAACGTAAAGCGGCTGAGGAAGCTGCAAAAGCCAAAGCTGAAGAAGAACGCAAGGCCGCTGAAGAGGCTGCCAAAGCTAAAGCCGAAGCTGAACGTAAAGCTGCTGAAGAAGCTGCAAAAGTTAAAGCTGAAGAAGAACGCAAGGCCGCTGAAGAAGCCGCTAAAGCTAAAGCTGAAGAAGAACGCAAAGCCGCTGAAGAAGTTACCCCAAAAGCGGAGGTTGCTCCGGCTATGCGATCAATCGGCGGTTTTTACACCATGTTGTCGGTTGACGGTGCCGATAACAAAGTGATTAACAGAGTGGGTAATCCTGATGTCCTCGAAGTCAACGGACAAAAAATCAACCTGCTGCCACAAACATTTGACGCGGCAAACGGTATGCTGTCCTTATCGGATAACAAAATTATCCGCGCCATCGGTACGCATCTGCAATACGGCCATTACGGTTTTTACGGAAGCAAAAAGGACAACGGCGAGCTCAATTCATCCCTGGTGTTCTACCAAGGTCTGATGACGCCTGTCGAAGCCATGCCGCAAACCGGTTCGGCTATCTACCAAGGCAATGCGTTCTACAATGACGTATCCAACATCAACACTGTCGGCTCATCCCTGTTCAATGTTGATTTCGGCGAAAAATCGCTGACCGGCGGCATTTATTCGGCAGAAGGACGTTTTAACCCCGTAATGCTCCAGGCCAATATCGCCGGTAACCGTTTTGTTTATGTGGACGGGACAACTAAAAACAGTATGTCGGGCATTTTCCTGGGTCCGCAGGCGGAAGAAATGGCCGGCCGCTTCGACCATCCGAGCGAAGGCAAGAGCGGTACGTTCGGCGCCGCCATGCTGAAAGACTGATTTTTACCGTATCATCAGCTCAAAAGGTCGTCTGAAAACTTGGAAATCAGGTTTTCAGACGACCTTTTTCCGTTCCCGGCCAAGAAGCAGCCCATAAAATGCTACAATACCGCTTTGATTTTTTGCCCGCATCATCATGAAAAAAGCCCCCAAATCCTTTGAAGAAGCCCTCGCCCGCCTCGAAACCCTGACCCAGTCCATGCAAAGCAGCGAAATGCCGCTGGAAGACGCTCTGGAAGCCTATCAGGAAGGCAACGAGCTGGTCAGATACTGCCAAACCAAGCTGGCGGAAGTCGAACAAAAGCTGCAAGTATTGGACGCGGGCGAACTGAAGGAGCTGAACCTTGAACCCGGCGAATGAATTGAAAGCATGGCAGCAAAAAGCCCAAGCGCAGACCGAATTGCTGCTGGAGCGTTTCCTACCGTCTGAAAACCAAGTGCCGCACACGCTGCACGAAGCCATGCGTTACGTTACCCTCGGCGGCGGCAAACGGCTGCGCCCGCTCTTGGTGCTCGCCGCGTCCGAATTGGACGATGCCGACCAAAACGCCGTCGAACAAGCCATGGCGGCGATTGAAATGGTGCACGTCTATTCCTTGGTTCACGACGATATGCCCGCAATGGACAACGACAGCCTGCGGCGCGGCAAACCGACCTGCCATGTGAAATACGACGAAGCCACCGCCCTCTTGGTCGGCGACGCGCTGCAAACCCAAGCCTTCGACGTATTGAGCCGTCCGACCGGACTGCCCGCCGAACGCCAAATCGCCATGTTGTCCACGCTCGCCAAAGCATCCGGCAGCCTCGGCATGGCAGGCGGACAAGCCATCGACCTTGCCAACGTCGGCAAAGCCATGAACCAGGCGCAGTTGGAACAAATGCACAGCCTCAAAACCGGCGCCCTCATCCGCGCCGCCGTCGTATTGGGCGCGCTTGCCTGCCCCGATTTGGATTCAGACGACGTCCGCACCTTGGACAACTACGCCGCCAAACTCGGCTTGGCGTTCCAAGTCATCGACGACGTGTTGGATTGCGAAGCCGACACCGCCACCTTGGGCAAAACCGCCGGTAAAGACAGCGACAACGACAAACCGACCTATGTCAAACTGATGGGCCTGCAAGCCGCCCGCGCCTACGCCGAAACCCTGACCGCCGAAGCCGCCGCCCTGCTCGAACCCTTCGGCGCAAAAGCCCTGCATCTGCGGCTGCTGGCGGAATTTGTCACCGCGCGGAAAAATTAGGGCTCCGGCAAACAACCTGACCGAAAAATGACTCCCATGAACGATTTCGAACGCATTTACAACGATTGGCACGAATTTGCCAAAAACCGCGACACCGCCCGACTGATCAGCCTGTATGACGACAACGCCGTTTTCGAAAGCCCGCTCGTTCCCCTTATCATGCAGCGGCAAAGCGGCATTTTGCGCGGCAAAGCCGACATCCTGGCTTTTTTAGAAGAAGGAACGCGCCGCCGACCGAATGAATTGGTACGCTGGTATCGCAACGGCACGCATTTCACGACGGGGGACACGCTGGTTTGGGAATACCCACGCGAAACGCCCGACGGCGATCAAGTGGATATTTTGGAACTCATGCAGATTGCCGGTGGAAAAATTGTCCATCACCGCATTTACTGGGGCTGGTTCGGCACGCAGATGCTGATTCGTTCGGCACTGAACCGTGCGGCGGAATAATCCGCGAAAAGAAGAAGAGGTCGTCTGAACCCCCAAAAATAGGTTTTCAGACGACCTCTTTTTTACGTCAAACCGCTTACGCGCCGCGTTTTTCCAAAGCGGCTACGGCAGGCAACTCTTTGCCTTCCAAGAATTCGAGGAACGCGCCGCCGCCGGTGGAGATGTAGCCGATTTGGTCGGTAACGCCAAATTTGGCAATCGCCGCCAGCGTGTCGCCGCCGCCCGCAATCGAGAACGCTTTGCTTTGGGCGATGGCTTCGGCAAGGGCTTTCGTGCCGCCCGCGAACTGATCAAACTCGAACACGCCGACCGGACCGTTCCACACCACAGTGCCTGCGGCTTTAAGCAGTTCGGCAAGTGCGGCGGCGGATTTCGGGCCGATGTCCAAAATCATATCGTCTTCGGCAACGTCGGCAATGTCTTTCACGACTGCTTCAGCATCGGCGGCAAAGGCTTTGGCAACGACGACATCGGTCGGCAGCGGTACGGAGCCGCCTTTGGCCGCCATTTTCGCCATAATTTTTTTGGATTCTTCCACCAAATCATGTTCCGCCAAAGATTTGCCGATGGCTTTGCCTTCCGCCAACAGGAAGGTGTTGGCGATACCGCCGCCGACGATGAGTTGGTCGACTTTGTCCGCCAGCGATTCGAGGATGGTCAGTTTGGTGGACACTTTGCTGCCGGCGACAATCGCCACCATCGGGCGTGCAGGCTGTTTCAGGGCTTTGCCTAAAGCGTCGAGTTCGCCCGCCATCAATACGCCGGCGCAGGCAACGGGCGCGGCTTGGGCGACGGCTTCGGTCGAGGCTTGGGCGCGGTGGGCGGTGCCGAACGCGTCGTTGACGAACACGTCGCACAAGGCGGCATAGGCTTTGCCCAGTTCCAAATCGTTTTTCTTCTCGCCCTTGTTGATGCGCACGTTTTGCAGCATGACGACATCGCCCGCGTTCAGGGCGGGTTTGTTTTCACGCCAGTCGTTCAATACTTTCACGTCTTTGCCCAACAGGCCGCCCAAGTGTGCGGCAACGGGCGCAACGTCGTCTTCGGGATGGAACTCGCCTTCGGTCGGACGACCCAAGTGGGTCATCACGATAACGGATGCGCCGTTGTCCAAGCAGTATTTGATGGACGCGAGCGAGGCGCGGATACGGGTGTCGTCGCTGATTTTGCCGTCTTTGAACGGCACGTTCATATCGGCGCGGATGAGGACGGTTTTACCTTGAACATTTTGTTCGGTCAGTTTCAGAAATGCCATGATGTATCCTTTGTGAAGGTTGGAAACGGAAATGGGAATGTTCTCAATTATCCGCGAACGGGGCGCATCGGTAAAGGCGGGATTTGCCTGCGCTTGATTTGCGTCAGCGGCAGTGTCGATACAAAAGGTCGTCTGAAACTTTAAATCTCCTGTTTTCAGACGACCTTTCCCCCGTCTCGCCCGCACGATTTACGGTATAATTCCCCATCTTTATCCATTGTTTTCCCAAGCATAAAACCATGACACGCAAAATCCTCGTTACCTCCGCGCTGCCCTATGCCAACGGCAGCATCCACCTCGGCCACATGGTCGAACACATCCAAACCGACGTTTGGGTGCGCTTTCAAAAACTGCGCGGCCACGAGTGCCACTACTGCTGCGCCGACGACACCCACGGCACGCCCGTGATGCTGGCCGCACAAAAACAAGGCATCGCGCCCGAAGACATGATTGCCAAAGTGCGCGAAGAGCACCTCGCCGACTTCACCGGTTTTCACATCGGCTACGACAATTATTACAGCACCCATTCCCCTGAAAACAAACAGTTTTCCCAAGACATTTACCGCGCGCTGAAAGCCAACGGCAAGATTGAGAGCCGCGTCATCGAGCAGCTTTTCGACCCCGAAAAACAAATGTTCCTGCCCGACCGCTTCGTCAAAGGCGAATGCCCCAAATGCCACGCCCAAGACCAATACGGCGACAACTGCGAAGTCTGCGGCACGACCTATTCCCCGACCGAACTGATCAACCCGTATTCCGCCGTTTCCGGTGCCAAACCCGAATTGCGCGAATCCGAACACTTCTTCTTCAAACTGGGCGAATGTGCCGACTTCCTCAAAGCATGGACTTCCGGCAACAACCCGCACGACGGCAAGCCCCATCTGCAAGCCGAAGCCCTCAACAAAATGAAAGAATGGCTGGGCGAAGGCGAAGAAACCACCCTGTCCGACTGGGACATTTCCCGCGACGCGCCGTATTTCGGTTTCGAAATCCCCGACGCGCCGGGCAAATACTTCTACGTCTGGCTGGACGCGCCCGTCGGCTACATGGCGTCGTTTAAAAACCTGTGCGACCGCATCGGCATCGATTTTGACGAATACTTCAAAGCCGACAGCCAAACCGAGATGTACCACTTCATCGGCAAAGACATCCTCTATTTCCACGCCCTGTTCTGGCCCGCCATGCTGCATTTCTCCGGCCACCGCGCCCCGACCGGCGTGTACGCACACGGTTTCCTGACCGTCGACGGACAAAAAATGTCCAAATCGCGCGGCACCTTCATTACCGCCAAATCCTATCTGGAACAAGGCCTGAACCCCGAGTGGATGCGTTACTACATCGCCGCCAAACTCAACAGCAAAATCGAAGACATCGATTTGAACCTGCAAGACTTTATCAGCCGCGTCAACAGCGACCTTGTCGGCAAATACGTCAACATCGCCGCCCGCGCGTCAGGTTTCATCACCAAACGCTTTGAAGGTCGTCTGAAAGACGTTTCAGGCAGCGCATTGCTGGCAAAACTCGCCGCCGAAAGCGACACCATAGCCGAGCAATACGAAAACCGCGAATACGCCCGCGCCCTGCGCGATATCATGGCATTGGCGGATGTCGTGAACGAATATGTCGATGCCAACAAGCCGTGGGAACTCGCCAAACAAGAAGGTCAAGACGAACGCCTGCACGAAGTATGCAGCGAACTCATTAACGCCTTCACCATGCTGACCGCCTACCTCGCCCCCGTATTGCCGCAAACCGCCGCCAACGCCGCGCGTTTCCTCAATCTGGACGCGATTACCTGGGCGAACACGCGTGAAACCCTAGGCGAACACGCCATCAACAAATACGAACATTTAATGCAACGAGTGGAGCAAAAACAAGTGGACGATTTAATCGAAGCCAACAAACAAAGCATTCAGACGACCCCCGCGCCTGCCGCTGAAGAGGGCAAATACGAAAAAGTCGCCGAACAAGCGAGCTTCGACGACTTCATGAAAATCGACATGCGCGTCGCCAAAGTATTGAACTGCGAAGCCGTCGAAGGAAGCACCAAACTCTTAAAATTCGACCTCGATTTCGGTTTTGAAAAACGCATCATCTTCTCCGGCATCGCCGCATCTTATCCCAACCCCGCCGAATTGAACGGCCGCATGGTCATCGCCGTCGCCAACTTCGCCCCGCGCAAAATGGCAAAATTCGGCGTATCCGAAGGCATGATTCTCTCCGCCGCCACCGCCGAGGGCAAACTGAAGCTCTTGGATGTCGATGCAGGCGCGCAGCCCGGGGATAAAGTGGGCTAAACGTTAAAAGGTCGTCTGAAAACAGTTTCAGACGACCTTTCTACACGATAACGCGTCATGAACATCACCCCCTTGCAAGCCTGCCACATCGAGCCGCTCTCCCGTGCGCTCTACCAAGAATGGCACGACTTCGCCCCGTGGTCGTCGCTTGAAAAAATCCGTGCCTATTACCGGAAATGTCTGGACGGGGACGGTTTGCCGCTCGCCTTTGCCGCAGCTTCGGAAGACGGACGGCTGCTCGGTTCCGCCGCGCTCAAACGCTTCGACATGGAAGAATTTCCGCAATACGAATACTGGCTGGGCGACGTATTCATCCTGCCCGAATATCGAGGCAAAGGCATCGGACGCGCGCTCATCGCCTATTGCCTGCAAACCGCCCGCTCCTTACGCCTGCCAGCCCTTTACCTCTATACGCCCGACGTACAGGCGGTTTACGCCAAATACGGCTGGCGGGAAATCGCGACGCAATGGCACAACGGTGAAACCGTCTCCGTGATGAAACTGGATTTACAGGTCGTCTGAAAACGTAGAAACAGACATCGCAAAGTTGCGCCCGATATGTTCAGACGACCCTTCCGACCATTCGTACCCCGTAAACACCCTTCGGAAGAATTCTCCCCGCCCGCCCGCAAAAACCGTCAAAATCCCTTATAATTCCGAACCTAAACGAATCCCGTCCTGCCGGCAGCGCCGTCGGGACTTGTCTTAACAACGAAAGAAACACTGTGGACAAACTCAAAATCACCGCCAACGGCCCGCTCAACGGCGAAATCACCGTATCTGGCGCGAAAAACGCCGCCCTGCCGCTGATGTGCGCCGGACTCTTGACCTCCGGCACCCTGCGCCTGAAAAACGTACCCATGCTCGCCGACGTCAAAACCACCCAAAAACTGCTGCAAGGCATGGGCGCGCGCGTTTTGACCGACAACATTCACGAATTCGAAATCAACGGCGGCACCGTCAACAACACCTGCGCCCCCTACGAACTGGTGAAAACCATGCGCGCCTCCATCCTCGTGCTCGGCCCGACGCTGGCGCGTTTCGGCGAAGCCCAAGTCAGCCTGCCCGGCGGCTGCGCCATCGGTTCGCGCCCCGTCGACCAGCACCTCAAAGGCCTCGAAACCATGGGTGCGGAAATCACCATCGAACACGGTTATGTCAAAGCCAAAGGCCGTCTGAAAGGCACGCGTGTCGTCATGGACGTCGTTACCGTCGGCGGTACGGAAAACCTGCTGATGGCGGCAACCCTCGCCGAAGGCACGACCATCCTCGAAAACTGCGCCATCGAACCCGAAGTCGTCGATTTGGCGGAATGCCTCGTCAAAATGGGCGCGAAAATCAGCGGCATCGGCACATCAACCATGACCGTCGAAGGCGTAAAAGAGCTGCACGGCTGCGAACACAGCGTCGTACCCGACCGCATCGAAGCCGGCACCTTCCTCTGCGCCGTCGCCATGGCCGGCGGCAAAGTCGTCCTGCGCAACGCTGCTCCCAAAACCATGGAAGCCGTGTTGGACAAACTCGTCGAAGCGGGCGCCATCATCGAAGCAGGCGACGACTGGATTTCCATCGACATGCAGCAGCGTCCCAAAGCCGTGGACATCCGCACCGTCGTCCACCCCGGCTTCCCGACCGACATGCAGGCGCAGTTTATGGCGATGAACGCCGTTGCCGAAGGCGACAGCCGCGTCGTCGAAACCATCTTTGAAAACCGCTTCATGCACGTTCCCGAACTCAACCGCATGGGCGCGAACATCACCACCGAAGGCAACACCGCCTTCGTCAAAGGAGTGGAAAAACTCTCCGGCGCCGTCGTGATGGCGACCGACCTGCGCGCCTCCGCCAGCCTCGTCATGGCAGGCTTGGTCGCAGGCGGCGAAACTATCGTCGAACGCATCTACCACCTCGACCGCGGCTACGAACACATCGAGAAAAAACTCGGTCAAGTCGGCGCGAAAATCGAACGGGTACGCGGTTAAGAGCCTTTGTATAAAAAAGGTCGTCTGAAAACTTGAGATTCAGGTTTTCAGACGACCTTTTTCATGACGTTTGTAGGAAATTCAATTATTATCCCCACCTGATTTCAAAACTAATAATAAAAAGGGAAACAGTTTTGCTGAAATATTATGGATTGCCGTTTTGGGCAGTCGGCGTCATTGCCTCGTTCGCTTTGCCGTCCGTACCGCATTGGGCTGTGTGGCTGGCGGCAGCATTGGTTTTGCTGGCGGCTTCGCGGCGGTTTGCGATGGCGGGAATGATGCTGTGCGTCCTGCTCGGCGCGGCTTACGGCGTGTTTCGGACGGAAGCGGCTTTGTCGGCGCAATGGCCGCTGAACGGGGCTTCGGAGTCGGTGTTGACGGTTGAAGTCGCGGATATGCCGCGCGGCGACGGGCGGCGGGTGCAGTTTGCGGCGAAGGCGTGGACGGAGGACGGGCGGCAGTTTGATTTATTGCTGTCGGATTATCAGAAACGCGATTGGGCGGTAGGCAGCCGCTGGAAAGTGTCGGCAAGGCTCAAGCCGGTTATCGGCGAAGTGAACCTGCGCGGGCTGAACCGCGAGGCTTGGGCGTTGGCAAACGGTTTGGATGGCGCGGGTACGCTGGGCAAAGGCAGGAGCTTGGTTCGCGAGGGCGGCGGTGTCGGCTTGGCGGTGTGGCGCGATGCGGTCAGCCGCCGTTGGCAGGCTGTCGGGGCGGACAGTCCGGATTTTTCGGACGGTATCGGTCTGATGCGGGCTTTGAGCATAGGCGAACAATCGGCGTTGAGGCCCGAACTGTGGCAGGCATTCCGACCTTTGGGTTTGACGCACTTGGTCAGTATTTCGGGGCTGCACGTTACGATGGTGGCGGTGTTGGCGGGTTGGCTGGTCAAACTGATTTTCAGACGACTGCCTTGGATACCGGCTAAACCGCGCATATGGATTTTGGCGGGTGGCGCGGCAGGGGCTTTGTTTTATGCGCTGCTGGCGGGCTTTTCCGTACCGACGCAGCGCAGCGTTTTGATGTTGGCGGCGTTTGCCTGGGCTTGGTGGCGCGGCAGTCTGTCTTCAGGCTGGACGGCGTGGTGGCAGGCTTTGGCGGTGGTGTTGCTGCTTGATCCGTTGGCGGTTTTGGGCGTCGGCACTTGGCTGTCGTTCGGCTTGGTTGCCGCCTTGATTTGGGCTTCGGCAGGTCGTCTGAAAGAACGCGGCTGGCGTTTGGCTGTACGCGGACAATGGGCGGCGACGGTTTTGTCAGTGGTACTGCTGGGCTATATTTTTGCGTCGTTGCCCATCATCAGCCCTTTGGTCAATGCGGCGATGATTCCTTGGTTTTCTTGGGTATTGACGCCTTTGGCGCTGCTGGGGTCGGTGTTGCCGTTCGCACCTTTGCAATGGGCGGCGGCAGGTTTGGCAGAATACACTTTGCGCGGCTTGGTTTGGCTGGCGGAGGTGTCGCCCGAATTTGCCGTAGCCGCCGCGCCTGTGCCGCTGTTGGTTTTGGCTTTTGCGGCGGCTTTGCTGTGGCTGTTGCCGCGCGGACTGGGTCTGCGGCCTTGGGCGTGTTTGGTGTTGGCTGGATTTGTGTTTTACCGCCCCGACCGCTTGGACGACGGGTTGGCGCGGATTACGGTGATGGATGCGGGACAGGGTTTGTCGGTGTTGGTACAAACGCGCAGCCGCAACCTGCTGTTTGACACAGGGACGGCGCAGGCGGCGCAAACAGGCATCGTGCCAAGCCTGAACGCCATGGGCGTGCGCCGTTTGGACAAGCTGATTCTGTCGCATCACGACAGCGACCACGACGGCGGGTTGGATGCCGTTTCCGATATTGAAATCGGCGAAACGCTGGCGGGACAGCCTGAGTTTTATCCGACCGCAAAATTTTGCGCCGAAGCGCAATGGCAATGGGACGGCGTGGATTTCGAGTTATTGAGGTCGTCTGAAAACCCGGTCGGTGAAGACAATGACCGAAGCTGCGTCTTGCGCGTCGTTTCCGACGGACAGGCATTGCTGGTTACGGGCGATTTGGGCGTCAAAGGCGAAGCGGGGCTGGTAGAACGCTACGGCAGCTCGCTGTACAGCCAGGTTTTGATATTGGGACACCACGGCAGCAATACGGCTTCATCCGGCGGTTTCCTGAACACGGTCTCCCCCAAATACGCCGTTGCCTCCAGCGGCTACGCCAATGCTTACAAACACCCCACTCCCGCTGTCCAAAACCGAGTCCGCGCACACGGCGCGACTTTGCTGCGGACGGATTTGTCGGGGGCATTGGTATTTGAGCTGGGCGGCGATGAAGTCTTTAAAGGTCGTCTGAAAAAGGATAAGTTTTATTGGCAGAAAAAGCCGTTTGAGTAAAGCGGTTTGCTGTATGAACAAAGCCGTCTTTCAGACGGTTTTTTATTTCTGCATAATGGGTAGGCATTCGGTAAATCTTATTGATTTTATGATATAATTTCGCCTTTTTTATTGACGGCAAGGGACTTTTGCAACGTGAACTGGATGAACAATCTGTTTTTGCTCGGCGGGGCGTTATTGTTTTTAAGCGTGGTTTCGACCACTTTGTCGGCAAGGCTGGGGATGCCGCTTTTGTTGGTGTTTCTGACGGTTGGAATGTTGGCGGGTGAGGACGGTATCGGGCGCATCGATTTTGACAATTTCGTTTTGGCCAACGTCATCAGCCAGCTTGCGTTAGCCGTCATTTTGCTTGATGGCGGGTTGCGGACCCAGCTTTCAAGTTTCCGAATTGCATTGAAGCCTTCTGCGGTATTGGCGACATGGGGCGTGTTTGCCACTGTGTTGCCTTTGGGCTTGTTCGCCACGTTTTATAGTGGATTAACTTTAAACCAGTACGGCGTTACCTCGCCTTGTCGTACTATCTGTACTGTCTGCGGCTTCGTCGCCTTGTCCTGATTTAAATTTAATCCACTATATTTGGGTTTGGATTGGAAATTCGGCGTACTGATGGCGGCGATTGTCGGCTCAACCGATGCGGGGGCCGTGTTCAGCCTGCTGCGCCACAGCGGCGTGCGCCTGAATGACAGGGTACAGGCGACTTTGGAAATCGAATCCGGTGCGAACGATCCGATGGCGATTTTTTTAGTTACCGCCCTGATTACCATGATTACCAACCCCGAACAATCAGGTGTGTTGGCGTTTTTATGGATGCTGCTGTTCCAAATCGGCTTCGGCCTGCTGATGGGGTGGGCGGGCGGAATGGTGTTGGCGAAACTCGTACGTCGTCTGAACCTTGCGGAAGGATTGTACGCGCTGATGATTGTGTCAGGCGGCCTGTGGGTATTCGCATTTACCAATACGATCGGTGGCAGCGGCTTCTTGGCGGTTTATCTGGCGGGGATTATCGTCGGCAACCAGCATACCCGCGCAACCGAACACGTTTGGCGCGTGATGGACGGCCTGGCGTGGCTGGCGCAGGCGACTTTGTTCGTCGTGCTGGGTTTGTTGGTAACGCCCAGCAGCGTTTGGGAAAAAAGCGTCGAGGCCTTGGTTATTGCCGTATTCCTCATGCTGGTTGCCCGCCCGCTTGCCGTTTTCAGCGGCTTGTGGAAATTCGGATACAGTGTGCGTGAAAAAGCCTACATCAGTTGGCTCGGGTTGCGCGGCGCAGTACCGATTTCTTTGGCGATGATGCCTTTAGTCATGGGTGTGCCGAATTCTGAACTGTTGTTCGATGTCGCCTTTGCCGTCGTCGTACTTTCCCTACTGATTCAAGGAACGACGATACCCATCATGGCGCACCTGCTTAAGGTCGCCATGCCGCCCAAACCCGAGCCGGAAGGAATGCACGACATTTGGCTGTCGGAACGCGAAGCCGTGGCTTTGTTTTCTTTCAAGGTAACGAAGGAATCTGAGGCGGAAGGCAAGCATCCCGATGCCGTCGCCCCCATTTCGGAGTCGTTTGACTTGCGCTGTTTCGCGCTGATACGTGACGGGCGGAAAATCGAAATGCAGAATGATACGGTTTTGAGGGAAGGCGATACGGCTTGGTATATCCTGCCTGACAGCCAAGTGGACAAAATGGCGAAATACTTCAGTGAAACCGGGCAGAATGTGCGCGAAAATTTTGATTTCTTCGGCGAATTTGCCGTCGACCCGTATGTCAATACCGGCGATTTGGCAGCGGCGTACGGGTTGAAGCTGGAAGACGGCGAAGCCGGTATGAGCCTGCTCGAATGGTTTCAATCCAGAGGAGGCAGCGCGCAGCCCGTCGAGGGTGACCGCATTGTCGTTGACGGGTTTTCATTGACGGTTAAAGAAATCGATCAGAACGGTGTCGTGAAGAGTATGGGGTTGAAAGTACCGCGTCGGGAAAGCTAGGCTATGTCGTGATTTCTACATAAAAAACCAAACGACGACAGATTTTCTGTATATTGGTTCTTGCAATATTTATTGCGGTGATGGTACGGTCTTATGTTTGGGAACTATAGTGGATTAACTTTAAATCAGGACAAGGCGACGAAGCCGCAGACAGTACAGA
>ERZ772957.1019-NODE-1019-length-19480-cov-3.951300_pt1 | contig 19480 bp, 27 predicted proteins | sample MGYA00580682_ERZ772957 | MGnify/ENA primary metagenome ERZ772957 (study PRJEB29015, sample SAMEA2737921) | human oral metagenome | biome: human oral; feature: human-associated habitat; material: dental | place: China | collected 2025 ...
CGTGAGTTTCATTTCAATGTGCAATTAGTAATACAATAGACAAATGAATACTTATATTTTAATGTTATCAAAAACCTTTCCAAAAGGGCATCTCCATGCTGGAGAACAAACTTTTTTTGAGGAGAAGCTCGGTATAAGCAAACTGCATACTATTCGTGCAAATTATTCTCTATGGAAACAGCGTATTGCAGAAATACAAGCAGGTAAAGGTGTCTTGTCTATCCGACAATGGGTGGGCGAACCGTATAGGAGCAAGCAGATTGAAATTGCACAGCTGACTGCAAATGAGGGTGTCGGTATTCAGAAACTAATATTTATCGACAATAATATCATGCTACCTGTTATTGAATACGGGTCAGGTAACGAATTCAAATCGATGGATAGATACATGTTTGCAAAAAATGACGGTCTTTCTTTCAAAGATTGGAAAGAGTGGTTCAGGAACTACGATTTATCAAATCCGTTGGCAATTATTCATTTTACAAATTTTAGATATTAATATTAAGATGAGCAAGGAAAAACGAACTATCGAAATTGCCCCCGGACTGATGAGCCCAGGGGGGCGCATGGAAGAGCATTTTTTAAGCCGTGCCCACGTGTGCACCTATTGTCAGGGCAACGGCTACCACTGGCAGGAAAACTGCTATCGTGAACGCTACAAGCAAGGGTGCCCCGTGTGTGGAGGCAGCGGAAGGCTTGATGCAGTGGTAACGATTGAGTGGAAAGCAGGAGAATAGTAAGGAAGTAAAACGATAAAAAAGATAACTATGAACAGAGAAATAATATTCAGAGGAAAGAACCCTAAAAGAGGATGGGTATTTGGTGACCTTATATTAGTTATAGAAAAAGAATCACATATCTTTTACAAGACACTGGAAGATATTATCAACAGGAGAATTAGTAACGAAACGGTAGTAAACGAAACGGTCGGTCAGTACACAGGATTGACAGACAAGAATGGTAACAAGATCTTTGAGGGGGACATCTTACGTTTGGCGATACCGGACGGCTCCACCCGTCATTTTGTAGTAGAGTGGGCGAACGAAGACCGTACACTCAAATCCTTGAATGGTTTTCAACATGACGGCAATCCTATCCGCATAAGTGGTTGGTGTTTCAACTGGAATGGACACCGATTGTATCCAAGTGTAATAAAAGGAGTCCCTGACAACGAAAGGATGGAGATTGTTGGAAACATTCATGACAACCCCGACTTACTTAAAGGATAATTAGGCAAAAAACATAAAAAGCAAAACGAATATGACACAATTAAGACACTATTCAATGATACCGCATGACAAGCCCGAATGGCTGCTGCGGTTGCAAATGGAGGTAAGTCAGCACTACGCCATGCGTGGCATTGACAACACGCCCGAGGAGTGGATGGATTTGCTCGATTTCATCGATGCCTTCATTCACAGTCTCTACACGCGCCGCGACATCAACGTAAGGAGCGACGTAACGGCCGACTTAATGACAGAGGATGGCGAAACACGTCTGCTGATCAAGCGCAATGGGAAGCCTTTACAGGTATATTACATGCAACCATCAAACGAACCGCAATGACCCACGAACGCAACTACGCCCGCTTCTACACCCTGCTGAAGCTGCTGCCGGGTGCAGACAAGGAGACGTTGGTGTCGCAATACACCGACGGGCGAACCACCTCGCTGCGCGAAACTACACGACAGGAGTATGACCGTATGTGTCGCGACATGGAACGTCTCACAGGCTACGACGAGTTCGTGGAAGGCATCAGAAGGCAACTCCGGCGCAAGCGCAGTGAGGTGCTAAAGCTCATGCAGCAGCTCGGCATCGACACCACCGACTGGAACCGTGTGGATGCCTTTTGCGAAGATGTGCGCATCGCCGGCAAAGCCTTCCGCCACATCAGCATCGACGAATTGGAGGCCCTTGCCGTGAAACTGCGCATCATCGAGCGCAAAGGGGGATTGAAAGCCCATCCGCAGCAGCCCGAGCAACCCACAACAGCAGCCCGCCTGCAACAAACCATCGTGGTGGTTGCGGCGGAGAAAGTAATCGAAAATTAAACATTTTATTCACATCAAGATATGGAAACAACAGTAAACATCAAGAATTTAAGCCGCGAGGAGCGGGCAAAGCTGCTCGCTGAGTTACAAAACGAAGAGAAACAAAGTCGCATCCAGCGCCGCGAGACATACGAGAGTCTGCGTGCAGAATTGCTGCACAGCGTGGGGGAACGCCTGCAGAAAGTAGCTGCCGACGTGCAAAATTTCCACCAGTGGCTGCAAGGTGAGGTCGAAGGCTTTGTGTCTGTGATGCGCGATTATGGCCAACTGCGCAAAAGTGACCAGCGCAGCTACACCATCACCGACGGCAACTTTCGCTTAGAGGTGGCCAGCAATAAGGTTAAGGGCTTTGACGAGCGCGCCGACCTTGCAGCAGAACGCCTAATCGACTACCTCAAACGCTACATGCAACAAAGTGAAAAAGGGGCCGACGACCCGATGTATCAAATGGCCATGACGCTGCTGGAACGTAACAAAGCCGGCGACCTTGACTACAAAAGTATTTCGAAGTTGTATGAATTAGAGGATAAATTCGACAGCGAATACGCCGAAATCATGCGCCTTTTTAAAGAGGCCAACATCGTACAGAAGAATGCCATCAACTACTATTTCTACAAGCGTAACCCCGAAACGAATGTGTGGCAGCGCATCGAACCGAGCTTTTGCAGGATGTAGGCCTAAGTTTTTGCCCATTACGATTACGACAATGCGCCCCATTGTAACAAAAAATACAATGGGGTGCGTTTTTTATAGCAGGAGTTGCGAAATTACTTGTAAATACTTGCAAACAAGCGGATTATTTACTAAATTTGCACATAATGGGAAAGGGACGCGATAAAATACTTGTAGCACTGCGTGATGAAGCCTTGTGCCGGCGCTACTATTACTGGACGGAGGAGAAACGACTTCGTTTCGATGATGCACTGATCATTCTCTCCAAGCAAGAGTTTTTCATCAGCGAAGAGCGCATTATGAGCATCATTCGCCGCAAATGCCATGAAATAAAGGATATTCAGCTACGCCCGGTTCCTAAAGTTAGAATGCCGCGACTAACAGCACGACAGCTGGAACTTTTCCGTGAGAGCAAATGATTTGTGTAAAATGATTACTTCACACACGCGCTTTCATCGTTGTATTCAAACTGGAACACATATTCGTAAACTTTAATCATGTCTGGTAGCGCATAAAAGCGGCTTTTTATGCGTTCCATCGCTCCCATGCTGCTGCTATGACGCGAGCATTGTAGCGCAGTATAGAGACGGTTGGCCAACTGTAACCGTCCAGCGACTTTCTCGGTGGTTCCCGAACCAATGTGTGTATCATCGTAGCAGTCGACGGCCAAGCGTACTGTCAGCGTCACCACGCCCTTCTGCATACCTAACCCAATCTCTTCCCATTCAGTTTCCATTTTGCCAATGAGAGCACAGGGAAAAGTCAAGGGATAGTGGTCGTTTTCGAATTCCAACTGTCCGCAATCTTCATCTACAAGCGACAGTTCGGGCAGCTCTTGATGGATAAGCTGCAGGATTGAGATTAAAATTTCTTCCATATTGTGTTATAAATCTAATGTGTTATTGATTTCTTGTTCTATTTTCGCATTGATAGCTGTAGTCAATTCAGCACTCTCTCCAATAAATTGGCGCTGGGGAATTTTCACCGTGAGCTTCTGCTTTCGTGTGAGTGCTAAGTTACGCCAAAAACTGTCGGCATTGGCAGTCGAAGCACTTTTACCCTTCTTAGATGTCAACAGTTGATAGTGCATAGCCCAAGCAAAGCGACGCATGCGAGGCGTCACCGTGGGGCTCACCGTGCCCCCTTCGTTATGAATGGGTGCATAAGGCAATGTGTTGGAGACGGTCACTCGATAATTGCCTGGTACATATTTGATGGAACGGAAAAGATGATTGCGACCCGAAAGCAGAGGACCATACTGTGCTGCAGCTGACGAAGTCCCCGACAATTGCCGTCTCGCCTTTGGCCACAGTTGCAACCCTTGATTGACGAAACCACCACGGCGGAAATTGTCCTGATAATGGTCTTTAGCTATACGTCCCACCTTCACGGGCAAGCTACGCCGCATGAGCTGGTTTATCTCCCTACTTTTACTTTTTAAGAGTTCTGCGAAACCTTTTATATCCATTTCCTTGTTTTTTTGATTAAGATGTTGTATCTTTGCAGTGGATTCGACATGAGTCCTTGCCGATGCTACGGCTTCGGCGTTCGCGGGAGGGCATTGCTCTCCCGTTGTTTGTTTACACGAACTCCCCCTTTTTAAAGAATAGCCGTACCTTTCCTTTTTCATAAACCCACACTTCGTCCAGTACACCATTGTTAGCTTGTAACTTTTTGATGATGGTACTTCTGATGAACCTGTCAGAGCATCCTTTCGTATTGTCAATAACAACATTGGAGCTTTGCTTCATTCCATGGGTAAGCATATTCTTGATTTTCCTCTTATTCCAAGGTTTAACGAAGCCTTCATATTCGTAGAACTTTCCATTTACCTCAAAATCGGGACACTTGCCTTCATATTTGGTTCCGATGAGTTTGGCGTACACTCTCTTGTAAGCTTCAGACTTGATATGAAGGCGTGGTGTTATTTTTACCTCATTCCCATCCTTGGCAAACAACCTTGCGATGGTAAGGATAGCCTTATAATCATTCTTATCCTTGTCCACATCAGGATGAATATAAAGTACACCACCGTTCTTATATTTCCGTTCTAACTTAAATCCATCTTCATTTATTCGGTCAATCTCCCCATCTATATAGGGGCAATGATAGCAGTCCTTCACCCTATTCGTAAACAAATGCTTTAGTCTGTCCTTGAATTTGGGTTGATAGAACGGACAGCTGTCGCACGATGTCGGAAAATACGGATGTTCGTCTGAGAACGTTGCGCCCGTTATTCCGGGGTTATCTTTCAGCCCAGCCTGCGGTTCGGAGTGTACATCATCAACGGGCACAGGTGTAACTGCATCATCTGTACTGGTCAGGTAGCACTTGCAGTTCCATCGGTCGCCAGGGTGATGATTATTCCAAAAAGGATCATCAATAGGCAGGGTAAGCTTCGACGTCCAATATTCACGATGACTCCCTTCAGGACTTGGAGAAGTCGTGGGCATCCATCGTAGGTTCGGCAGTATATCCTTGTTGCGTTCAAACTCACGCCAGTCTGCTGCGTTGTGTGCACGGATAACAGTAGTGTCATACTCTGTACGAAGCCACGCACCGACGTGATGCAAGGTGATTCCCTTTACATCATCTACCCATTGACTGAAGGGTTTCAGTTTACCGTCACTGTCCAGCAGATTCTTTGCAACCTCTCCAGCCAACGAATGTACTTTGAACGCAGCAAAGACCTCATTAGAATGGCGCAGGGCGCGATAAAACTCCTCATCATGTGTACTTGTAGCATTGCTCAGTGAAAGTCCCTCCACAGTCGCCTCGTTGATAACTTTAACGACAGCCGACCATAATCCAGGATCAATGCCTTCAGCTAATTCAGGCTTGTTGTGGATTCTTTGTAGAAAAGCCTGCACAACATTAAATGAGATAGCTGGGCTTTCGTTGTGGAAATGACTATGACCAGAGCAAGGCAATGCTCACCATAATAGAGCGTATCAATCATCAGTTTGCCCCTTTGTCTGGGGCGAGTCCGAAAAAACTTTTCAAATGCTGTTTGAACGCTGTTTTATCAGTGTTTTTGTCTTGCTTCTTTTTTTCATCATCATTAACCTGTAAACCCAGTTGCTCTCTGAAAGCAGCCTTTGCTGCTTCCTTCTCCTCTTTCAGCTGTTTGTAGTTGTCAGGCTTAGCTACACAGAATGTTTCATAGAGGTAGTCGTCATCAATCGGAAGACCCATTGACGATAGCTTTTGAACGATGTCTATCTGCTGAGCTGGGTTAATCTTGTCTTTCTTCGCATAGACAAATTCACCACCTTCCACATTGAAGCCAAGTGAGGCGAAAATAGGTCGCATATCATAATTGAGAATATCAAGAATGAAATCACGATCATCAGAGTTCATCTCGTCCTCTTCCTCCTTGTGCACAGAACCGAGAGCCTGCGTTCCTGTTGACTTAGCGTCTGTGGTGAGTGTGTTACCCAGCACACGTATAGACATCTTTGAGTCCCAGTATTCAGCAAAAGTCCGATAAAGGTCGCTGGAACCAGTTTTATTGCCAGCCTCTACAAGTTTCAGTTCGCTTTCTTTTGGATGGATATATGCCGCGTTCGCACCCTGTCGGCGTGCATCATCGATGACACGACGGCGAGCATCCTCGTCTCCAGCATCGTAAGTGTACTCACGAACTGGCATACCAAAGATGTTACAGAACTGTGCCCAGTCTGACATATCACCACGCTTATAGAGTACAGCAGGCAGAAGTTCTGCATAAATACCAAGGTCACGTTCGCTCCCAACGAAAAGCATATCAGGGAAGTCATCAATAGGCACACCATCCATTGAACCTTGATACTTGAGCAGCTTACGATGTATAGGGTCATAGTGCTTGCGATTGATAAGGTCATAACGGATATCACCTTCCTCATTGAGATAGAACTGTACAAGTGTGAAGCCCCAGAACTCCGACATCACAAGGTCTTTCCTCAGCTGTTTGAACCAAGGTGATTTTATCTGATTGTTGATAGCATCATCAGGTACACCATTTCTTCTAAACTCAATAGGAATCTTCGTTACGCCTCGCATACGTTTTGCAATGACTCCAGAGAGATGAAGGTCAAGAGAAGCACTGTCATACATATCGTACAGACGTGCCCTATTGGTGAAGTCTATTCCCTTTGCAGCCTTAACATATTGCATATACGCATTCATGTCAAACATGAATATCTCAGGCATCTGTAGAACGATGTCTGGCTGTCTCGTCCCTTGAGGAACGAGCATTCCTCCTTGTATTATTTTGCCTTGCTTAGGGCTGTTTTTCTTTTTTCTGTTCATAGCAATGTTGGTCTTAGGCCGTCAGCTTGTATCTGCCAACGACTATTGTTCTTAAGTTCATCTTCAGGCTTCAATGGAGCACCGTCAATCATTACGTCTCCTCCCATTATGCCTTTCAGCCATTCTATAGCACGCTCATATCTATCCTGGCGTATCTTTGCAATCTTATAAGGGTTGTGCTGTGTGAAGATATGATAGATAGCGATGTCAAGCGCAAACATGAGAATGAGTGGGTGTCTATCTTCCCCTCTTGCGGAAAAGATGGCGTTACAATCATAAATCTTGTTCAGATACCCCCTCATCTCACTTACCGCTCTATCCTCACATATCTCAACTATCTGAGGATCATAAGTTGGACTTTCTTTACGCAGCAGCGCATCAAGTATCTCGCGGTGAATACTTGCATCGTAGTCTTCTATATTGATAAAGTTATTCATAATCACATCTTATAAGGATTTTGCTCATCCATTGTATGAAAACTGATAGTTATAGTGGGTTCAACCTCTGCCATCTTCTCATCTAACATTGTGATTCCACCTTCAAGAGAGTCAGGTCCATCAGCAGGGTATGGTAAGTTAAGTTCAAAGAGTTTGCACTGGTTGATAAGCTCCTGCATCATAGGGTTGTCTTTTTCCTCTTCATTGAATACCCATTGACAATTTCGGTCAATCGGTTCAAGGTTGGCTTCTATACGTGTTGCCTTATCAGCTTTCTTTCGTCCATCGCTACGTATAAAAAGAGTTGTTTTTCGTCGCTGCTGTTCCTCACGTAGTAGCGGCTTGAACACCTGTTCGTAGAAAGGGTCTTGCAGTTTATTGTTCTCTATGTACCAATATACAGGAACCTTGCTTCCTACGTATTTATCAAGTTCAAAGTACCAGCCAATGAAGTTCGCATTTGTCTCGTGAGCCAAAAAACCTTTTATAATGTAGTAGACACCTTTATACTTGCCAATTAGCCAAAGAGACTTGGTAGACGAACCTTTCTTTTTGCTGTCAGAATAAGCAGGGTCTCCATACCCAATAAGGAACTTAAATTTAGACAAAGCAGGGACTTTCCCGAATGGAAGATTACGGAAGATTTTACCTTCTGAGACAGGATTATTGAAGTACTCTGCTTGTACGGCTCTTGCAGATATACCAGCAAGGACTGTATTAATCTGCTCCTCAGTGTTTTTTGCAGGCCAAGTAGATTTTCCACTCTTATCGCGGATGTTAACAATATCCCAGCTCTTTGCTATTGCTCCAGCACGTACAATACAGCAGTCTTTTGCAATGATGTTACCGCACCAAAGTATCAGGGTCGGCTCAGAGATAGAACGTGTTGGATAGAGTGCACCTTCAAACCAATCCCACTTCTTTTTAAGAGTTTCAGGGTTACGACAATCCTCATCAGTATCATAGTCATCAAGATAGATAACATCAGGGCGAACAGCTTCATTTCTTGCACCACGAGGAGCACTACCAGCACCAAGTGCAACAAACTTAGCACCACAGCGACATGTGAAGTCTGTTTCTGTCCATTGCCCTACAAGCTGTTGAATGCCATAAAATTGCTTAATACGTGGGTTGTTCTCAAAATTAAGTCTGAAAGGTGTAAGTAATAGTGTTGCTGACTTTATAGTTGCAGATGCTAATACAATGAACTTCTTACGCCCTGTGAGCGCAAGATACATCAAGACAAACATAGAAACCGTGGACTTTGCGAGCTCACGACTCCATGAGAGCACTTCGTACCATTCATCGTGTTCAATAATACGACGAATAGCACGCACGTGAAAAGGTGCAAATTCATATTTAGCATACTTTGGAAAGAAATACTGAATCCATTTAATAGGGTCTTGTTCCAGTTCCTTTCGTCTGCGATCAATATCACGCCTTGACAGCCCATTCTCAACAGGCATGTCAGAGATGAATGATTTATGGAACTCTTCCCAGTTCCTTAATGCAAGTCTTTCTTCCTGTGTCATTTTGCTTTTGCCATTTGGTCCTTGATGAACGTATCAAAGAGGTTGTTAAACTGCTTAGCTGCATCAATATCAAGAGGACGTAACCAGGAGAGAAAGCGCATAGCGACACTAATACAGTCTGCAACACCTACATCACTTTCTAACTTTTTGACAGCACCAGCGAGCTTAGCAAGCGCGTCTGCCTCTTGAGCTGTAGCAAACCTCTTACTTTCTTCACGATTTTGAATATTGTTGTTGATTTCAATAATCTGTCGCTGGAACTGTGCTATAATCTGGTCGGGTGTGATTGTAAATGAAGCTTTAAGCTCCTCCCAACCTCCTTCACGTACCCAGCGAGAGACAGTCTGCCTTGTAGTTCCGACTTTTGCAGCTATCTCCTCTTGTGTGCAACTTCCCTCCATATAGAGAGACTTTGCGATACCTTTTTTGTCTATATTCGTCTTTGTCATATTGCCTAAATCTTTTGCAAATATCTTATATTTTATGGACTTTTTGAAATCCATTATTTATAATAACGTTGTCTGTTTGCACCATAAAATCAGCGGTTTGGGCTATGAATTTACGATTTTGTTACTCCCAGAAAAAACATGATATTTGCATCAAAAATTGAAATAATGAGTTCAAACTTTTTCAACATTATACCTGGTAATGGAACTGTAGCTATCCTCTTATATGGAGAGGTCGGTAATGGTCAGCCTGTAGACAGCGGACGAGTTGTCAGTGAACTACTTGCCTTGCAAAGTCAGTATGACAAGATAGATGTACGCATCAATAGCAATGGTGGTGATGTCTTTAGTGGAATAGCTATTTACAATGCTCTTCGCACATCCACGGCAGACATTAATATATATGTTGATGGTGTTGCTGCCAGTATTGCTGCTATTATTGCTCTCTGTGGCAAGCCTCTCTATATGAGTCCGTACGCTAAGCTCATGCTTCATAGCGTAAGTGGGGGGACGTGTGGCAATGCTTCAGATCTGCGCAGAATGGCTACAGTAATGGAGGAACTGGAACATAACCTTGCAGGTATGATTGCTGCACGTTGCGGAATGAGCGCAGAAGATGTATCAGCAAAGTTCTTTGACGAGGTCGATCACTGGATAAGTGCACAAGAAGCAGTTGAAATGAAACTTGCAGATGGAGTGTATGATATGCAGGATGACGGAGGTCCAGCACCAACAACTCATGAGGAGATATATCAATATTTCAATAACAGGTTGACAAATCAACCAAAAAACTATCAAAACATGGCATTAATAGACCAATTAAAGAGCATCCCATCATTTAGCAATATCAATGATGAGGCTGCAATTGTGAACAAAGTCAGAGAGTTGGCAAACAAGGCAACCAAGGTAGATGCTCTTGAAACAGCCAATGCTGAGTACAAACAGCAGCTTCAGTTATCTGAAGCAAAAGAGCAGGAGGCTATCATTGACAAGGCCATCAGTGACGGTCGTATTACAGCAGAGCAGAAAGCACACTATGTTAAGCTTATGGCTGCAGACCGTGTTACTACAGAAGAACTCTTGAACAGCATCAAACAGACGCCTAAGCCTCGTGCTGCTTCGTACATCAATCCAGATGGTACTGGTGGTGACAGTTTCACCAATAAGACTTGGGACGAACTTGACAAGGCTGGACGTCTTGACGACTTGAAGAGTCAGAACAAGGACCTTTTTGCAGCCAAGTTCAAGGAGAAGTTCGGTGTAGACTATCGAGAGTAAGAAATACAATACAAATTTAAAAGATAAGAAACTATGGCATTAAACAAAGAAATCTGGCAATCAGACATCGTAGAGAACTTCTACCCTGACAATTCCTTTGCTTCTAAGAGTGTTGACGACTCTGTGTTTGTTGAGAACCACAAGGTACACATTCCTAACGCTGGTGCTCCTTCAAACGTAGAGAGAAACCGCACACTGAAGCCAGCCACAACAAAACAGCGCGCTGACAACGATCTTGAGTACGATATGGACGAGTTGACAACTGACCCAGTGTACATTCCAAATATCGACATGGTAGAGCTCAGCTATAACAAGCGTAACTCTATCTTGAGCAATGACCGCGCTCAGTTGCAGGAGGCTGCTCATCTCAATTTGCTTGATCGTTGGGGTCAGGGTGTTGATACTAAAAACATCATCAGTACGTCAGGTACAAGCAAAACCACAGCTCATACATCGTCTGTTGCTACAGGTATGCGTAAGTCTATCTGTAAGGCAGATGTTCGTAAGCTTATGACTGCTATGGATGCAGACAATGTTCCAGAGCAGGGACGTTACCTCTTGCTTGACGCATTTATGTATGCTGACTTGTTAGCAGACCTTGCTGAAAAGGATCAGTTTATGTTCCTTAACTCTGCAGATCAGCAGAAGGGTATCCTTGGAAACCTCTATGGCTTCAATATCATGAAGCGAAGTCGAGTTCTTCGCCTTAACAACGGCACAAAGAAGGTGCTTGGCTGGGATCAGTCGGGCGCAGCAGATGAACTTGCAGCAGCTCTTGCTTGGCACGAGAATTCTGTCAGCCGTGCTATGGGTGAGGTCAAGATGTTTGACTCAACAGATAATCCTCTGTACTATGGTGACATCTACTCTTTCTTGCTCCGTACTGGTGGCTGTGTACGTCGTTACGACAAGAAGGGTGTCTACCTTCTCGCAGAATCTTTAACCGCTTAACTTGTGAGTTATGTTACCGAGAATTAGAATTAGATACATGAATGGCCTACTGGGCACCGTCGGGGAAAGTCCCGACGGCCTGTTCGCCTTGGTGTGTAGTCCGACTGCTGTTAATGACACATTTGCTCTGGAGCGTGCTTATACTATTTAGAGTGTAGACAGTTTGACGGCACTTGGTATCACTGCAGCGAATAACGCCAGACTTTACAAGCATATCTCAGACTTCTATACAGAAGCAGAGAATGGAACAAAGCTGGTAATATTCGGAGTTGACAAGGCTAAGACCATGACGGAACTCTGCGACCGCCAGACTGGAGCAGTGAAGAAACTCATTGTTAGCCAGAATGGAGCATTGCGTGGAATCTTTGTTGCACGTGACAACACAACAAAAGCTGCAGCAACTGATGGTTTAGAGGCAGACGTATTTACAGCGTTACCAAAGGCACAGCAGACTGCAGAATGGTCAACAACTGACCTGTATGCTCCTTTATTCTTCATCTTGGAAGGACGTGGCTATACAGGTGCAACACTGAAAGACCTTAGCAATGAAACGTACAATCGTGTTGGTGTTCTGTTGGGTGACACGGAAGTTGACTCACAGGGTGCATGTGTTGGAACTTTAGCAGGTCGCTTAGCAAGCCTTCCTGTACAGCGTAATATTGGTCGTGTCAAGAATGGAGCATTGAAAACAACTCTGCTCTATGTTGGCAAGAAGAAGGTAGAAGAGGATAGTGAAGTTATCTCTTCTATTCACGACAAGGGCTATATCACAGCACGAAAGTATGTTGGGCGCAGTGGTTACTTCTTTGCTGACGACCGATTGGCGTGTGTCGAGACTGATGATTATGCTCATCTGTCAAACCGCCGTGTCATTGATAAGGCTTATCGTATTGCCTATAACACACTGTTGGATATGATGCTGGATGAGTTGGAAATCAATTCTGACGGCACAATGCAGACAGGGGTTATTACAAGCTGGCAGCAGACAGTAGAGAACGCTGTTAACCGCTCTATGACAGCTGCAGGAGAATTGAGTGCCAGTGATAACGGCGAAGGTTGTTCATGCTACATAGACCCGAAACAGAATGTAGTAGCGACTTCAAAGGTTGAAATGACATTGAAGGTTCGTCCATTCGGTTATGCTCGCTATGTTGATGTCAACCTTGGTTTCCAAGTAACAACAGTATAGATATGGTAAATACTAAGGAATACGAGTGGTCAGATGTGACCGTAGTTGTTGCAGGTCGTCCTGTAACTGGTCTTCGAGGTGTGAAATATGGCTCGAAGCAAGAGAAGGAACTGCTGTATGCTAAGGGTAATAAGCCTCATGGCATTCAGCATGGCAATGTAGACTATAGTGGTGAACTTACCCTACTGCAGAGTGAGTATCAAGCTTTGAAGAGTGCTGCTAATGGCAATATCCTCAATATGAGCTTTGATATCGTTGTAGCTTACGGAAATCCTGAAAACGGTGATCCAATTACAACAGACATTCTCAAAGGTGTGGAGTTGACGGAAGATCAGACAGAATGGAAGCAAGGTGACAAGTTCCAAGAGAAGTCACTGCCATTCATCTACATTGATCAGAAGAGTTTATAACAATTAACATCAAAGATATGAAATATTCAACAGAAGACATTAATAAGTGGAAGGCCACGCATGGTGATTTGTTTGAAATCAGCGTAGAGGGCAAGTCTTGTGTGTTGCATAAGCCTACACGTCAAGACCTGAGCTATGCCAGCGTAATCAAAGACCCTATCAAGATGAGCGAGGTCATGTTGAAGCAGCTCTGGGTTGCAGGTGATGAGGAAATCAAAACCAATGATGAACTCTTCATGGCTGTAGTTGCGAAGATGGATGAGGTCTTGAAGGTAAAGGAGGCTGAGATAAAAAAACTTTAGAGGAGGCCGGGGTTGATGACTTCGATAACGCTCAGGATATTATCTTCATAGATACTATGCTGCGCTACTACCTAAGCATTGATCCTGAACTCCTGCCAGACGAGAAATGGGCATCAACGCTCAGTGCACTCAAAGAGATAAGAAAAATAGAAAAGGACTCTAATGGACAGCGTACTTAAGTTTTTAATAAAACTACAAGCAGATGGTGGTAATGTTCTGACGGTTGCTCGTCAGACTTCCACCCAGCTGGACGATATATCACGTAAGGCATGTACTACTGGTACACGTCTGCGTGAGGCTTTTTCTTTTTCGACACTCAAGAGTTCGCTGATGTCCATTCCTGGTATGGAACTCCTTACCAATCCCTATGCTCTTGCAGCTGGTGCTATTGGTGCTATTACCAAGATAGGTGCAGAAGCAGAACAAACAGCCGTTGCCTTTACAACCTTAGTAGGAAGTGAGACAAAAGCTAAAGGAATGCTTGATGAAATTTCCAACTTCGCTGCAAAGACACCTTTTGGTAAATTAGATCTGACAGAAAACGCAAAGACTATGCTTAACTTTGGAGTGGAGACAGGAAAGGTGCTACCACTTCTTAAGCAGTTAGGAGACATCTCAGGTGGTAATAAGCAAGCTCTGCAAAGTTTGTCATTAGTGCTTGGTCAGGTGTCAGCAGCTGGTAAGTTAGCTGGACAGGACAACCTTCAGTTTATCAATGCTGGATTTAATCCGCTTCAGGAACTTGCAAAGATGACAGGTGAATCTTATGCAAAGTTACAGGATAGAATGTCGAAGGGGCAAATCACCTTTGAAAATGTTGTACAGGCAATTCAACACGCTACTGGAGAAGGAGGAAAGTTCTTCGGTATGATGGATAAGAAATCTCAGACGGTAGCAGATAAGTGGAGTACAATCTTAGATAATGTTCAAACCAGTGCTGTGAATATGTTTAATCAAGTCCAATCTCCTATCGGAGATTTGCTTGATCTGATTAATGATGCCCTTCCGCACATCACAGCTATAATTGAATCCTTGTTCTCGCACTTGGTAGCAGGAATACAATTTATAATTCAATATCGAACAGAGTTTGCTATACTGGCTGGAGTTATAGGAACTGTTTTGGCTGTCTCTAAAGCCTATTCAGCAGCTCTTCTTATTTATCAAGGGGTGATGACCGCTGTTACAGCAGCAACTAAAATATGGACTGGCGTACAATGGTTACTCAATGCTGCGTTGGCAGGAAACCCTATCGGACTTATTATCATAGGTATCGCTGCTTTAGTCGCAGCAGTTGTCTATTGTTGGAATAAGTTTGCTGGATTTCGTGCTTTTATCCTGACAATGTGGGATACATTAAAGGGGTTTGGTAATATCATCAAGGACTATATCATCAATCGCTTCAATGAGATGCTTGCAGGACTTGGCAAGCTTGGTGAAGCCTTAAAGAAACTATTTTCTGGAGACTTTCAAGGAGCAGCAGCTTCTGCAATGGAAGGCTTCAAGAAGTTGTCTGGAGTTGAAAGTACTGCCAAGGCTATCAATGGAACCAAACAGCTTGTGAGTGGTGTTGGAGGGAATTTTCAGACACATCATCTGAAAGAACAGCAGAAGGACAAAAAGACATCTTCTGCTAAGAAAGAAAATAAGATAAGTACCCCTGGATTAAGTGGTAGCACAGGTGCTGTCGTTTTTGGAGAAGGTGAAAGCAAAGGCAAGAAGGGAAAGAAAGGTAAAAAGAGTGGTAAGAAAGGTGGTCGCAAGTCTGCCGAGGAGCTTGCTACTGGTGGCACTCGCAACACTTCCATCACTATGCACATCGGAAAATTCTTCGATAATATCAATGTTTATATGAACGATAGGACTGACACTGCGGAACTTGAGCGAACTATTCTGCAAAGTATGAACCGAGCGTTAGCTATAGCAGCAAGTACAGACAGATGAACAAGATAGCACGATTTGCACTCGAAAACATAGCTCTGAGAGTTACAGGTAACAAGATTCCTCCTTACTGGCTGTTCAATGTGAATAAGCTCAGAGAGGTGGACGAAGAGGAATATAATGAAATCAAGTCAATGAGTGATGAGGAGTTGGAAGATACTGTTCGCACTAATGCACTTGGTATACCAATGCAACTACCTCTTCGTCTACGTCTTGAAGAAAGTGGTGCGAAGGAGTGGTTGTTACCGATTGAGCCAATGATTAGTCTGCAAGGTCAGAATATCATCGTACGTAGGCACGTGAACAAAGGTGCTGTAAAAGGAAGCATCAAGGAGCGATGGTCACAGGATGACTATACTATCAGTATAGAAGGTATCCTTATAGGTGAAGATGGTAAATATCCTGAGAAAGACGTAAGCCGTTTACGTTCGTTTTGTGAAGCTGGACGAGTAATAGCCCTGAACCCTTTGCTGGAGATATTCGGTATATCACATCTTGTCATTGAAAGTTGGGAGATTCCTTTCACAAGTGGCTCTTCTAATCAGAACTATTCGCTAAAGGCATATAGTGATGACATATATAAACTTCTTTTAAATCAGCAGGACTTAAAACGATAGGCTTATGTACACAATGGCTTACGACATAGAGATAGGAGGCTGGCACATTGGAATGCTTGACAGTGTTGAGGTGCATCGAAGTGTCGAACTACTTGCTGATACGGCAACTATAACATTACCAGGTGCGCAGTATAATGTAGCCTTGGATGTTGAAGACAAACTTCACAGAGGTGATAAGGTTATTATTCGCTTTGGATATAAGGAAGAAGGCTTAAAGGAGGAGTTCACTGGCTGGCTGCAACAAATCAGTACAGATGGTGGCAATATTAAGCTGACTTGTGAGGATGATCTGTACACCTTTCGTAAGGAACTCAAAAACGAAGTACTGAAGAAAGTTTCACTTGCTGATCTTCTTAAGAAGGTGGTGCTGGGAATTGGGAAGAACTACTCTATTCAATGCTCTTACAGCTGGACCTATGCTAAGTTTGTCATTCACAATGCTACTGGATATGATGTGCTTAAGAAGGTGCAGGAGGAATGTGGTGCAGATATATATCTTTCTAATGGTGTTTTACACGTACATCCCCCAGGTGAGGTTATCGGGGTGAACCGCTTTTATAACTTTGCGCTGAATGTGGAGACGGTTAATCTGACCTATCGACAAGCAGCTGATCGCAAGGTTCGTGTAGTGGTTAAAGCTCTTCTTCCTGACGGAACAGTAAAAGAGGTAGAGGTCGGAGCTACTGGTGGTGAGAAGGTAGAAATAAAATGTCCTACTTCTGATGCTGCAAGTATGAAACTTCGTGGCGAACTTGAAGTTAAACGTCGTAGCTTCGACGGCTATGACGGAAGTATCACAACTTGGCTCATACCTGAATGTGTTCCTGGCGATATGGCGTGGCTTTATGATGCGGATTATCCACGTAAGGATGGCTGCTACTTTGTAAGAGCAGTAACAACAACTTTCAGTAGAGACGGTGGTAAGAGAAAAATAGAACTTGGATTCAGATTGAGCTAAAGATATGGATCAATATAAGGAATTAAGAGAAAGGTTGCGAGGTGTAGCACCACAACAGGAGATGACTGTACTACAAGGTATCGTTAAGAGCGTAAGCGGTAGCACTTGTGACGTGGAAATTGGAAGCCTTCTCGTACCAGATGTTCGCCTTCGTGCATCTGAAACAGATGATAATGGAGAGATGCTGATAGTTCCAAAAGTTGGTACTGCAGTCATCATTGGGAGTCTGTCAGGAGACTACTCAAACCTTGTCGTCTTAGCTGTGGATCATGTTGAATCTATAACGATAAATGGAGGTAAGCTTGGAGGACTGGTTAATATTGAGGATTTAACCAAGAAACTTAATGACCTGGTTAAAGCTGTCAATAGCCATACACACCAAGGAACTCATGGACCAACTGGTCCACCTCTGACTAAGGCACAGGAGTTTAAGAAAACTGATTATGAAGACGTAACTATCAAACATTGATATGAAAGGTATTACATTGATAGACTATGAAGTGGTTATACAACCGCATCGAGGACCAGACGGGGAGATTATTTCTGGTCTGGTTATCGGCGACACGCTGCATCAGAATCAGGCTTTGATTCTTCACTTACATAAGGGAGAGTTGAAAGAACGACCGATGACTGGCTGTGGCATCAGTGATATGCTGCTTGACAATGATCCTATCTATTGGAGAACGCTCATCAGAGAGCAGCTGGAGATGGACAGACAAACTGTGACTAATATAAAAATAACAACCAAAAGCATCGAAATAGATGCACAATATTAAACTTAAGCAATATGCAAAGAAACACGAAGGAATGGATACAATACGGCTCAGCCATATTTCTGCTTGCAAGTGGTGTGGCTATGGCTTTTCTGAGTTTCTTCTTTAATGGGGGCGATGTTAAAGACAGCGTGCTGTGGTATGTGTCTCAGACATTGGTTTATGCTGGCTCTATCTTCGGTGTGGGTATCTACATCCAGAGTAAATGGGGCGACGTGAGAAATTATATCGACCGAGTTGTCAACTCTAAGAACGGAAAGGAGGAAGAATGAGAACGATTAAGTATATTGCAGTGCATTGTACTGCGAGCCATCAGTCACAGACTATTGAGAGCCTACGACAGGAGTTCCTTCGGAAAGGATGGACTAATCCAGGCTATCACTATGTGGTCAGTCCAGACGGCAAGATTACCCAGCTGCTTGATGAAGACAAAGTAAGTAATGGCGTAAAGGGTTTCAATTCAGTTTCTATCAATGTCGCTTATATTGGCGGTATTGATATCAATGGTAAACCTATCGACAATCGCACAGAGGAACAGAAGCAAAGTCTGCGCTCACTGTTGAAACTATTGCATAATAAGTACCCTACAGCGGTTATTCAGGGACATCGTGATTTTTCTCCTGACTTGAACCACGATGGTAGAATCACCTCAAACGAGTATATCAAGGCTTGCCCTTGTTTCGATGCAAAGACTGAATACGCAAACATCTAACAACACCGATATGAAAACATTAAAAGTATTATTAGCAGTTATCCTTACTGCCTTTCTTTTCTCAGCTTGCTCTCATAAGGTCTATGTACCTGTAGAGAGCATAAGCACCGACACGTTGCACGTTGCCAGTCATGATACCATAAGAGTTTCAGAACGTCTTGCGCCAGTATCATTGCAGTTGCCAGAGTATCACCAGGAGCGTGCAACGAAAGACTCTGTCTCTGTCTTGGAGAATGCCTTATATCGCTCAACGGCAAGAATACATAACGGTGTTTTGACGCATATATTAGAAAGTCTTCCAGGTGCGGAGATAAAAGGTCTTACAACGGTGCATGACACAACCCATATAACCATACACGATAAGGATCATAAACAATATAAGGAGAAGCCAAAGATAGTTTACAAGGGAAAAGAATTGAGCTGGATTCAAAAGCGAGCAATGGAAACTGGTTTTGTTACATTCGGTATTCTTATGATATTAGCTCTTTATTTCGTAATAAGATGGAAGTTGAAGTAAAAGATGGTCAGACCTTGGCTGATATAGCCATACAGGAGTATGGCTCGTTGGAAGCATTGCCTGCTCTGGCTGCTGCTAACGCTATTGGTATGACTGATACGTTAGAGGCTGGAAGCAGATTGCAACTTCCTGACGTAAGTTTTAACCGATTAATACAACAGTATTGCAAGGCTAATGATGTATCTCCAGCGACAGAGAGAGGTATGACGGATGTCAAGTTAAGGGTATTCAGTGGTGAGTTCTCGCCACAGTTCAATTAAAGTAAACAAAATATGGCTCGTAGTATAGCAGAGATAAAACAAACAATGACAAATGCCTTTATGGCGGATGGTACAGTAAGAGAACGATACGGACTATCGGAGAACGATACCTTTGATGATAGTTTCTCTGTGGTTAGTATCGAGAAT